>JAEEGL014038495.1_pt1 | contig 18531 bp, 13 predicted proteins | sample 9134231 | NCBI WGS metagenome assembly JAEEGL01 (sample SAMN16246548, study PRJNA631951) | gut metagenome | biome: gut microbiome; feature: rumen; material: fiber-attached | host: Bos | place: Iran: Karaj | collected 2018-10 | reverse complement strand
TCCGCCGCTTTCATGAATAGCAAGCTATTCAATCACGCTCGACTTGCATGCTTAAGACGCGCCGCCAGCGTTCGTTCTGAGCCAGGATCAAACTCTCCATGATTATTTCAAAACCCCGAAGGGTATTGATTTCACATAAATAGTTCAAACCAGCTTTTTATTTTTGCTGAATTGATTTCGTTTGATTTTTAATAAAACCAACAAAAGAATGTAGTCAATTTTCAAGAACAAAAACTTGCGTTCTTTTCTAGAACCTTACTCGTTCTATTTCTTTCCTTCCCTGTTATGTCAAACAACTTGTCGCATTGAGTAGCGACGGTGAAAACTAATGTATACTTAAAAATAAAACTTGTCAACAGAATTTTTTATTTTTTTTAAAAAAATTTGCATTTTTTTTCACTTTTTTCAACGAATTTCAAGAAAATTCATTAATTAAACATATTACTGCGACGTAAAAGCTCTAAACAGGTACGTCCATTATGATAACTGGTCTTCCAATTACCACCTTTATCCTCTTTTAACAGCGGTTTTCCATTAATATCAACGGAATTCCACCATTCTCCGCCTGTTTTATCAATCTGAAAATTCAAAATCCAGTTCCATTGTTTTATGCATGCATCTGCAAATTTCTTTTCTCCGGTCATTTCCCATGCATTATAAAAACCGTTCATTGCTTCTGCCTGATTCCACCATACACGAATCCGGTCGCGGAACGGCACTGCAGGTTCTTTAGCTGCAGCAGAATTATTGTGTTTACCCGAAGGAAGCAGGAAATTTTCCATGCATCCATTTTGATGATCAAAACCTTCTTCCAGAGAAACTTCTGCAATACGTAAAACCGTATCCCTTATTTCTGACTTAAGTTCCTGATTATTTAATTCGCAGGCAGCTTCCCATAAAAGCCAGCTCGCTTCTATATCGTGTCCGTACGAAATTTCGTCTGAAAGAGAATTCCATTCCATATCAAAAAACATTCCAAGATGTGCATTTGACTGAAGGATTTTATTTACTGTAATTTTTACAAGCTCATAAAGTGCTTTGCCGGTTTCTTTTTGAACAGGACCCGCATCAGGAAAAACAACCGGCAAGGTTCTGTAAAGATTTGTATATGCTTCCATAACATGAAGATTTGTGTTCATGGATTTAGGACAATTCATGTCTTTAGAAGAAAGAATCATGTCGTCTGTTGCAGACCAGTCTCTTGCGCAGGCTTCTATGTATCCGCCTTCCGTATAATCACGGGCATGAGTTTCCAGAAGGTTAAAAATATCCAGCGCTAAATTCATGCACTCCTCAGAGAGGGGCGTTGCGGGGGCGTCGCCTGAGCCCCCGCTGGAGAGGGTAGGACACAACGAAGTGTGGCCGCAGGGGGAGTCTTCCCCCTCCCTTAATTCTTTTACTGCCGCTGCATATTCGCTCAGGCCGTAACAGCAGAAGGCTTCGCCGTAAATCTGTTTTTTTGCAACATCGGGCGTGCCGTTTGGAAGAACCTGCCAGAATACGCCGCCGTGTGTTTTATCCCAAAATTTTGTAACGATTGTTTTATAGGCAAAATCTGCCATTTCCAGATATGCTTTATTTTTTGTAAAACGTGCAGCCGCACTATACGTCCAGAGAAAACGCGAAGTCATTACTATTGAACGCGGAGTTGAAGCATTTTGTTTTCCGGAACTGTCTATGGAACCAAAAAAGCCTTCGCAGCCGGCAGTAGTGTCGCGCGAATTCTTTTCCCAATATGGAAGAATATCGTTTAATAATTCATTTTTTATTGAACCGTAAAATTCCCCGGAAAAAGGATTTTCCATATTATTTTTCATAAAACACCCCAGTTTTTTTTATTTAAGTAAATTTAACTAAATATTAAGTTAAAATCAAGTGAAAAAATATGAAACCACGGAATTGTTTTTTAAATTTACAGGACTATTTCCGTTTTTTTTTATTTTCTAGTATTGCATAAATATTTTTTGATTTGTATAATTATGAGATTTTATATCACTATTTTTGCATATTCTATGCATAAATATACATTTTAGACTGTATAGAAAAAAAGGAGGCTATAGGCTATGTCAACATCAAAAGATGAGAAAACAATTATCAAGAAATTAGAAAGGCTTGCCATTCATAATGACCCTATCAACCCTGAACTTTATGTAAAATATGATGTAAAACGCGGACTTAGAAATGCGAACGGAACCGGTGTATTAGTTGGATTAACACGCATTGGTGATGTTGTTGGATACGAAATTAAAGACGGCCAGAAGGTTGCTATTCCCGGAAGATTGATTTACAGAGGCTACAATGTAGAAGACCTTGTTCATGATGCAGAGAATCAGAAGCAGTTTGGTTATGAACAGTGTGCTTATCTTCTTCTTTTTGGCGAATTGCCAACTCAGGAAAAACTTGACCGCTTTAAGGAATTTCTCGGCGAAAACAGAATTCTTCCTGCAGGCTTTACAGAAGACATGATTATGAAGGCTCCGTCGCAGGATATTATGAATAAAATGGCACGCAGTGTTCTTGCAAGCTATTCTTATGATGATAATCCGGAAGACAGAAGCATCGGTAATCTAATTAAACAGTCCATTCAGCTGATTGCAAGATTTTCTACTTTTGCGGCTTACGGTTATCAGGCAAAAAGACGTTATTTTGACGACAAGAGTATGTTCATTCATAATCCAAAAGCAGATTTGTCTACTGCTGAAAGCTTTTTGCGCTTAATTCGTGCAGATAAACAGTACACAAGACTTGAAGCTGAAATTCTTGACCTTGCTCTCATTCTTCACGCTGAACACGGTGGCGGTAACAACTCTTCTCTTACCGTTCATGTTGTTTCTTCTGCCGATACAGATACTTATTCTGCAATTGCAGCAGCCGTTGGTTCTTTAAAAGGACGCAGACACGGTGGTGCAAACATTCGCGTTGTAGAAATGATGGATGACATTAAAGCTAATGTAAAAGACTGGAGCAGCGAAAAAGAAGTTTCTGATTACATTAGAAAGATTGCAACTAAAGAAGCTTTTGATAAATCTGGTCTTGTTTACGGAATGGGCCATGCAGTTTATACAATCAGCGATCCGCGTGCACTTCTTCTTAAAAAGAAAGCTGAAGAGCTGGCAAAAGAAAAGGGATGCCTGGAAGAATTCGGTCTGTATAATCTCATTGAAAAGGTTGCGCCTTCTATTATTCAGGAAGTTCATAAATCTGATAAGAGAGTCTGCCCGAATGTTGATTTTTATTCAGGCTTTGTTTATACAATGCTTAATATTCCTCGCGAACTCTTTACTCCGCTTTTTGCAATTTCGAGAATTTCGGGCTGGTGTGCTCACCGCATAGAAGAGCTTATAAGCGGCGGAAGAATTTATCGTCCTGCATATAAGAATGTAAGCAACGAACGCAAATACATTCCTATTAAGGAACGTTAATTTTTAGAGCGCTTAATGTCTAAAGAAAGACTTGATAAACTTCTTGCACGTAAAGGTTTTGGTTCCAGAAAAGATGTAAAAAAACTTTTACGCCAGCAGGAAGTTTTTGTTAATAATTCAAGAGTTTTTGATTCTTCCATTCAGATTGATGTTCAAAAAGATGAAGTTTTCTTTAACGGAGAAAAAATCTCTTTTGAAGAAAACTATTATCTTATGATGAATAAAAAAGCCGGCTATGTATGCAGTTCTAAAGACGGCGAGCATTCCACAGTTTTCGATCTACTTGATGAAAATTTACGAACTCCTTACCTTCAGGAAAAACTTCACATTGTGGGCCGCCTTGATTTAGATACAGAAGGACTTTTGCTTTTTACAACCGACGGAGAATTAACTCACCGTTTAATTTCGCCAAAATCGCACATTGATAAAACTTATTTTTGCAGCCTTGAACATGAAGAATCCGCAGAATCACAGGCAGAAATTACAAAAAAATTTGAAAACGGAATTGAAGTTCCCGCCGAAGGAAACGAAGAAGCCTTTAAGGCAGAAAACGCAAAAGTAAAATGGATTGATGAAAAAACCGCGCTTCTTACAATTTTTGAAGGAAAGTATCATCAGGTAAAAAGAATGTTCAGTGCGGTTGGAAACAAAGTGATTTATTTAAAACGCGTTTCCATTGGCGAATTAAAACTGGACGAAGCATTGAAGCCTGGTGAATACAAAAATCTTACCGAAGAAGAACTGGAGCTTTTAAAATAAGTCGAGTCAAAAAAAACGCGGGCAAAATTACTTTACCCGCGCTTAACACAGTTTTTGCTTAGTCTTCAAACAAAACTGCGTCTTTCTGGCCGTTTACCTTGTCTTTTGCATATTCAACATGGCCAATCTTATATGCCTTCATATCAGGACAGCAGTCTCTGTGATATTTAGCTGCATTTTTATTGAACATTTCAAGCACAGCATCTGCTTCTTTTGAATTAACTGCGAGAACAAAACCAATTCCCATATTGAATGTATTATAAATGCTGTCCAGGTCTGCTCCGCGGCGGATAAGTTCGCCGAATACTGGAGGAATGTCCCAGCTGTCACGCTTAATAACAGAAATCAACTGCTTTTTGCCTTCTTTAGCCTTTGGATACATTCGAGGAATATTTTCATAGAATCCGCCGCCTGTAATATGAACCATACCGTGAACGGCTTTTCTGTATTTTCCAAGAACTTCCATAACAGGTTTTACATAAATGCGGGTCGGAGTAAGAAGAACTTCACCGACAGTTTTTCCTGTATCTTTTCCGTCAATTACAAAAGGATCGTTTACATTTGGAACAAGCTTGCGTACAAGGCTGAATCCGTTGGAGTGAACACCTGTCGAAGAAAGACCAATAAGAACATCACCTTCGCGAATGTCTTCGCCGGTAATCATTCCTTTCTTTTCGCCAACGCCAACGCCAAAACCTGCAAGGTCATATTTTCCAACATCGTAGAAACCAGGCATTTCAGCAGTTTCTCCGCCAAGAAGAGCACAACCAGTTTCAACACAACCGTCAGCAACACCCTTTACCAGATCAGCAGCAACTTCAGCTTCAAGCTTTCCGCAGGCAACGTAATCAAGGAAGAACAAAGGCTGAACACCGGAACAAAGAATATCGTTTACGCTCATTGCAACACAGTCAATTCCAACTGTATCATATTTTTTCATCTGGAAAGCAATGTCGAGTTTTGTTCCAACACCATCAGTTCCACTAACCATTACAGGATTCTTATATCCCTTTGGAATTTCGAACATACCGTTAAAACTTCCAAGTCCTGTTAAGAGTCCTGGAATTGCAGTTCTTTTTGCATGTTCCTTATACTTATCAACTGCGCGGTAACCTTCTTCAACATCAACACCTGATTCTTTGTAAGATGCCATTGTTTGCTCCTGTATAAGCCCTCTGGCGGGCGTGTAATAATTTGGGCGTTCCCCTCGCTATCGCTCGGGTCGCTACGTTCCGGGTTCCGCTTTCGCTCCATTCGTCCGCAGCAATTTGCTGCTCCCGAACAGCTTCGCTGCCCTTCACATCGCTAACGCATTTACTGATTATAAAGTAAATCGCCCTGCGTGAAAACAGGGCTGTAAAATTTTATGAAATTTATTTTCCAGCCTGCAAACAATTCCTGCTGAATTCCGCAATGCCAGATAAATAACGCTTGTACCAGTTTCTTATATTTTCATTTTTTGAAAGTACAAGAAAATCCATATTTCCAAGAAAACTTATTTTTTTATAATTCTCTCTTATTTCCCACATCTCATCACTCGCATTCGGATTGTAATAAGGATCAGGATCAAAACTGAATTTCATGTCTTTCAAAAGTGATTCAAGGCTTTTTTCAAGCGCATTATCATAATTCAAAAATTCAATTTGATTTTGAATCTCTTCAAGTTCATCATTCAAACTGGAAAAATCATAAAAAACAAAATTTTTCAGTCTGTAAAAAAAAATCTTCTGCTCGTGCAATTCAGGAAAATCATCGTAAGGCAAATTGTAACACGGCGAATCTTCAGTTATGTTTCTTATCAAATCAGAAATTTCATTTACTTCCGATTCAACATTTTTGCATTTAAAAACATAATAAAACATTGCGTCGTATTTTGTTGCGCCATAAAAAATTACATTGTCATCTGCATCAACAAGCACCGACCTTTGAATTCCCGTGTAACCATACTTATCATTATTTTTATCAAATAAATATTTTTGAGGTTCCTTTACGCGCGCTTCAATTAAATTTTCTACAGACATTTAATTTTAGAATTTTACATCAATTCCAGTTGCAGCAGCATTATCTGCCAGTTTTTTTCTGAAAGCCTTTAATTTTGCGGAAAGTTCAGCATCCTGCAATGCAAGAATCTGAAGGGCAAGGTAAGCCGCATTTTTTGCACTATTAATTCCAACTGTAGCAACAGGAATCTGTGGAGGCATCTGAACAATACTCAAAAGAGCGTCCATTCCGCCAAGACCATTTGATTTATCAGAAACACATTCAAGCGGAACACCAATCACAGGAAGAGTCGTAATACCTGCAATTACGCCGGGAAGTGCAGCTGCAAGACCGGCACCGACAATAATTACCTGACAACCGTCTTTTTCTACCTGTTCTACTGTTTGCTTAAGTAATGCTCCGGCACGATGTGCAGAAATGATATATGCCTTATAATCAACGCCGAATTCTGTAAGAACATCGGCAGCCTTTTTCATAGTGTCTTTATCAGACGCTGAACCGAAAAAAATTGCAACCTTCATAAAAGAGTTATAGCATAAATATACATTCATCACAATAACCCGGAAATTAAAGGTGCAATTTCAAAAAATGAGTAAGTCAGTTATTTTTCCAGATTAACTACAATTCCATCAACACTGATATTCGACTTTCTGTAAATATATTTTAACGGATGGTAATCAAACGCATTGTTTATCCAGCCGCCAAGACAGGATAAATTCAAAACATTAAACGAAACCGGATGACAGATAGGAATTATATAACCGCTGTCCAAAAGTCTTGTTTCTGCCTGCGCTAAAAGTTCATATCTTTCCTGCGTATTTACATAGGCTGCTTTTTCTATTAAAGAATCAAATTCTTTATCTGAATAGCCCGAATCATTCAGCGTAGAATTACTTCTGAACAGTTCAAGGAAAGCAAGAGGATCTGCAAAATCGCCAATCCATGTATAACAGAAAATATCCGCGTCAGAAACGCGCATGCTCTGAATATAATTATACGAAGAAATTTCTTCAATGTTCACATCAATTCCAAGCGGCTCCAGAGCCTTTTTTAATTCATTTATGTTTTCTTCGGACAAAACATTCTTTGGAAGCTGTATTTTAAGAGGAAGCTTTTCGTCTGCAGAAATTTTATATTTTTTTCGTGCTTCTTCCATCAGTTTTTTGGCTTCAAGCTCGTCGGTATAAGAAAAACCTTCCACTGTCGGATAACCTATAAGAGGATAAACTAAAGTTGTTGCCGCTACATAAGAATCTTTTCTAAAATTTTCCCAAGGCAAAGCTTCTAAAACTGCATTTCTAAATTCCTGATAATCCCATACAGATTTTGTTTTTGATTTAGGATATTTTTTTTCTGAATTTCTGAAGAACAAAAACTGAGTTGCAAATTCCGGATTAACCTGAGTAAGCTGCTTATTAATCGTAAGGTTCAAATCTATATCGCTTGTAACCCAATCTGCAAATCCTATATTCATCATATATGCATTTTCTGCCTTGTCATCAGACTGCCAGAAAATTATTTTTTCCATAACCGTATTATTTTTATCCCAGTATTCAGGATTTTTCTTTAAAAAATAACAGTTGGAATCTATATCTTCCAGTTCGTACGCACCGCTGTAAACAAAAGGATCTGTACTTACAATTACAAAAGAAGTATGACACAAAACACTCGGAAGATAATTTGCCGGAGAGTTCAAATGAATGGAAATTGTATTGTCATCCAGACAATAAATTCCTACGTTATCTGCAGAACCTTTTCCCGTTCTAAAATCCTCTGCGCCTTCAATTATATCGAGCATGGAACTGTATGGTGCTTCTGGTTCGGAAAGCAGCATTAAAAATGATTGCCTTACGGCCTGAGAGTTGATTGGTTTTCCATTGCTGAATTTTGCGTCTTTTCGCAGCGTTATCTGGCAGCGCTTTTTATCTCTGGAAAGTTTATAATTTTCTGCAAGCGCAAATTCCGGTTCAAGAGTTATCGGATTATAACTAAATAGTCCTTCATACAAAGAAGAAAGCAAAAAAGAATCATTCGAATATTGAGTAATCTGAGGATTCATCTCATGCTGTCTTACAGGTTCAACAATTATAAGAGTTTTTGCTCTGTCAAATTGCGACAAATAACTGTCATAAAATTCAGAATCGACAACATCCTCTACGGCGTCATTAAAGTCTATTGAATCAAAAGTATTATTCCGTGAATTCTGCGAAAAAACATTATTGAATATTCCGCAGGCACAGAACAAAAAAAGAATAGAAAAAATTTTTTTACTCATCGGTAATCCCCAGCTTCTGCATTTGCTCTGCTTCTTCTTTAAAAGAAATATACTCACCTCTTTTTTTGTTGGTGTTTACGATTGAATTCCTTAAAGCCGAAAGTTCAATCTGCATTCCTTTTACTTTTGCTTTTAGAGAAGCCTCTACAGAATTTTTAAAATGAGCATCCAGAGAATTTATCTTTGTAAATATTGATTGAATTTCTGAAAGCTGTTTGTTAACAAAACTCAGAATAACGTCTTCGTTACAACTTTCTATTTTAGAATATTCAGGACCCTTTGTTGCAATTCCATTATAAATTTTTTCTTTTTTACCAATATCAAGCATAAAACTTATAACCGAAAGCTTTTCCAGGCGTTCGCCGCCGGTTTTTGGATCCTTTATTTTTACAAGAACAATTCTTTCCTTTTCTTTTATATTCAAGGCTTTTTTAAGTGCATCAAGCAGTTTTGCAAAAAAGTTCTTCTTCTTTTCAAAAAGCAGATTAAAATTTTCAGAAAGCTTTGCGCGCAACTGAGAAAGTGTCGGCGCACAACCGGACAAAGAAATAACTGTTGTAATTAATAAATCCTTTGAAGAAGGACCTTCGTTCTTTTTCTGAACATTCTGCTGAACCTTAGGCTGAAGCTTTTTTAAAACAGCTTCACGCTTTTTATCTTTATTTGCGCCAAGATCTTCATCTACAATTTCGCTTACAAGATCATTATAAAATGGAAGTGCCTTTCCCAATGCCTTAACAAAATTTTTCTTAATTTCTGTCATTTCGTTTTCGGCAGATGACATGGCATTTTCTTTATTAAAGCTTGGATTAGAAAAAACCATTTTTCTTATCTGAGCTTTATAATATTCACGCCAGAAAAGGCCGTATTCATTTAAGCTTTTGTCTATTTCATCAACAGCACCCTGACACTTATTTACACTGTCATTTATCATGCTTTGAAGTACGCTTGGCGCACCATTTCTTGCATTAGCAAGTGCAATTGCAAGTGCACGGGTATTCATTTTAGGATTATTGGAAGAAAGATTTGTCCATTCAAAGACTTTGTTAAAATCTATAAGCTTTTTTACAGTTGCCATATTAAGTTCTTCAACAGAAAAACGCATATATGTGCAAATATAATCCAGCATTGTTTCGTAATCAGAAAAACGCTCTCCAAAAACTGTACCTAAATCTGATTCAGAAAAAACGTCTGTAGCAGGCAGCCTGATTTCTGAAATTCTCTTATCCAGACGGTAAGGATCAGATTCAATAACTGAACGTTTTACCAGAACATCGTACATATTCTTAATGCAGGTATGCAAAAGCCTGTATTTCACAAGCAAATCCTGCAAAGCTTCTGAATTGTACCATTCTACTTTTTGAGAAACCAACTGTTGTAGTTGTATAGCAAAATCATTTTCTTCCATATCGCTATATTATCGGCATAAAAGTACTATTTGCTTAGAATCTTTACAGAAAGTCCTGGAACTGCAGCTGAAATGTTAAAATTAATAAATGAACCGTCTTTTTCCGGAGATTGAACAAAAAAATACGTTCCTTCCTCCGAAAGTTTGATTTTTCCCTTTACAACCTTATCTGCCTTAAATTCTGCATCGGCTCCATTTTCGGTAATAAGATAGCGGGCCTTTGGAGAAACATAAATAGAAATTTCCTTCTTTACTGTTTCTACCGGAACTTCATCTATAATTTCTGTTTCTGTAACTTCTCTTGCATCCAGGATAACCGCATTTGTTTTGGCTACAGTCATTAAGTTATCGAGCGCTGTTTCATATTTTTCCTGCTGAAGAAGTTTTTCTGATTTTGATTTTTCAATTTCGCCTTCAAGTTGATTTTTTTCCTGATAATAAGAAACGGTTGTTTCAGAAAATGACTGTCCCATATCATCAACCAAAGCTCTGGAAGAAGCTACGTATTTTGGAATGGAATTTTCCTGAGGTACTGAAGAAACTGCTTTATCAAGATATTCATATTTTCCATAAATTTCCTGATAACCCTGCAGATATTCGACAAATCTTTCGTCCGTAATTTCATTATTTTCAGCAATTTGTTCAGCATCAAATTTTTTTACACCGGAAGCAGACTGAATAATCTCCGAAGCCTTCTGATCATTTATAACAGGATCAAGTAAATCTATCCGAGCCTGATAAATTGCCGCAACTTCCTTTGCGGTATTTCTTACGTCCTCTGCATTCTTTTTACGAAGCTGCTGCAGAGTTTCTTCCAGTTCAGAAATTCTTTCTTCATAATCCTTGCTGATTTTCTGAATTTCCAATTGCTGAACCTGTCTGTTACTGTCTACTGCAAGTTCATTCTGGCGGGCCGACTTTACCTGATTTTCATCAAAGCGATCGAGCTGTTTTTTGTATTCTTCTATCTGGCGGTCTGCCTTTTGAATTTTTGCCTGAAACTCTTCATCAACAGCTTTTCTTTTGTTCTGCGCATTTTCGTTTATCAGACGAATTCTATTTTCGTAATCTTTTTTGTTTTTTAATTTCATGGAATCAACGACATAAATTTCATTTTCTTTTTCTGTCTGAATTGCTTCCAGCTGCGATGTCCATTCTATTTGAATTTTTCCTCTGTTTTTTACGGCGTTATCGTAGTTTGCCTGAACCGAAGAAACTGAATTCAAAAGACTTCGCAAATTCAAATCATCAAATTCCGTAAGGCTAACTTCAATTTCTTTATCATGAACATTGATAACCTTCTGCATAATAAATGCGGTTAAGAAAACACCTAAAAGACAGCCAAGCAGAACAAGAAGGACAAACGGCGAACGGTTCTTCTGAGTCTTTTCATATTCTTCTACAATGTTGTAATTCTTACTTCTGGAAGTCTTATGAATTTTATCAAGCTCGTCTCCCAAAAAGAGCAGCACTTCCTTGTGAATTTTATTTTCTTTTTCAAGCTTTTTTATTTTGTCGCCATTGTCCATATTCCACTCCAATTCTCTGGTGCGCTTTTACTTCCCATTCTTTCAAGGAAAACCTCTGTAACTTCAAGCTCTGCTTTTTTAAAAATTCTTTTTGCAGCCCTCCAGTCTCCTTCGTAATATAATTTTAAGCCTTCTTCAAATATTTCATATTTTTCAATAAGCGAGTTATCCATAACTTCGCAATCGAACGGGAAGAAAATCTTTTTACCTTTTGTTTTTCCTTTAACCTGAACGGTATCAATTTCAAAAAATTTATAGCGTTCAGAAGCTTTGCTCACTTCATCTTTAATATATTCAGAAACAATAACAGGTAAGTGATAAATTCTTGTAAGGCCTTCAAGACGACTTGCAGAGTTTACTGTATCGCCAATTACAGTATTTGCCATATGTGCCTGGCGTGGATCTGAACTGTCGTTTCGCCCGATAGTTCCATAGAAAACATTTCCGCCGTCAATACCAACGCCGACATCTACGGAAACTGCCTTAAATACCTTTTCTTCCGAATCGGTAAGCTTTCGCGTTTTTTCTATCTCTTCGCGGCGAACTACCATTTCTTCTCTAAGCCGCTGAGTTTCTTGTGTAATTTCCCAGGCAGATTTTATAGCTTCTAAAGATTTTGATTCTTTAGCTTCAAAGGTTCCATAAATGGCAAGAACTGCATCTCCGATAATTGAACCGATAATTCCGTTATTATGATGAACTCTGTTAATTACGCGGTTATAATGAACATTTAATACTTCAATGATATCGTTTCCTAAAGTTTCTGTTCGATATGTAAAACTTTTTACATCGGAAAAAAGCATTGTTAATTCACGCTGACTGCCTTCCAGTCCAACATTTTTTCCTGAATAAGCTTTTGCAACAATATCCTTAGAAACAAATTTCTGGAACGTTCCAAGCAAATTGTTTATCTGCGAAGAAAGTGAATTAAACGAAGCGGCCATGTAAGTTACGTCATCATTTGGTGCTTTGGAAATATCAATTAAATCAAGCTGCTTTTTTTCCTGCATCTGAATAAGGTCTTCCGTAAATGAACGCATTACAGAAAATTCTTTGTTCAAAATAACGTAACCGACGATTACAAAAAACATGGTTAAGATAAAAATCAAAACTGAAGAATAAATGTAAATTCTGTTGTTTTCCTTTTTAATATCTGAACGCAGCTCCGCACGGATTATAAACATATTCCATTCATCATGAAATTTGTAAACTCCAAAATATTCACCTTCTGAATTATTGAAAGAAATTGAACCTTCTTCTATTCCGTTTTCCTGCTGCTGAATAATTTTATCTAACGCAGAAGTATCGCTAAAAGAAGCCGGTTTTTCTTTTCCGCCATCCGAAGAAAGCTGATTATTGCAGGTAAAGAATTTTATGGTTCCGTCTTTTTGAATTCCAAGCGCAAGACTGTTCTTTTTAGAAAATCCGGATTCGGCCATTTTCTTTAATGAATTAAAGCCGTCTTCCTCGTTGCCGGAATAAAGATATATCTGAAACTGATTCGAAGCATTATTGTACAGTTCCTTTAACTGCTCAATCATAATCGTATTATTTAAGTTAATAATTTCGCGCTGCGTAAACTGAATCGAAATAAAATTGGTCGCAAAATTAGAAAGGACAATAATAGAAATAAAAATTAAAAGGATTTTTAAACCGATAGGAATAATTTTTGTTTTTCCAACTTTAGAAAACAAACTCAGCAAAACATTCTCCCAGGTGTACCGACCGTAGTCGGACAAGAATGCCAGGACTGATATGCAAACATGCATTCATACCGTGCACCTTATACACAAAATCTAAATTTCACTTTCTCCGGTTTGTCTTTTTTGAATTTGCATAAAAACTTAATTTACGCAGTTTTTCTACTTTCTTAAGTTGATACAATAATTATAAATGAATTGCACAAAACTGACAAATTTTTTATCATAAAAGTACATTTTTTATCCGAGATGAAATCATGAATAAAGATAATTCAAAAAAATCGATTGTACGTTCTGGACTTGTTCTTACATTAATGACTTTTGCGTCCCGAATTATGGGACTTATCCGAGAAACAACAAAAGCGTCTTTTCTTGGAACAGGACTTTTTGCAGACAGTTTTTCGGTTGCTTTTATGATTCCAAATTTATTCCGAAGACTTTTTGCAGAAAACGCAATTTCGGTAGCATTTATTCCAACTTTTAAGGATTATCTTGCAAAAGGAAATTCTGATGAAAATAAAAAATCAACTCAGGAATTTTTAGCGGCAACTTTTACCCTTGTAACATTTCTTACTGCCTGCGTAGTAACAATTGGTATTCTGCTTGCACCTCTTATTATCAGGTTTTTCTGTAAAGCTCCAGTTCCCGGAATAGAAGATTATGCGGCTAAGCTTGATTATTATCTTCAGGAATTAAATGAAACTACTGTGCTCACAAGAATAATGTTCCCGTATCTGTTTTTAATTTCGATAGCAGCATTCTTTCAGGGCGTTTTAAATACTTGCGGAATATTTGCACCTTCCGGCTTTACTCCTGTTATGTTCAACGGAATTGTAGTTCTTTCTACATATCTTCTTGCACCACATACTTCAAACCCGGCTCGTGCAATGGCAATCGGTACAATTCTCGGAGGTTCTGTTCAGGCTGTGTTCCAATGGCCGTTTGTTTACAAAACAGGCTGGAAGGTTGGAATTGCTTCGCTTAAAAAGGCCTTTACAAATCCTGGAACAAGAAAAGTTATGGCTCTGCTTGCTCCAACAATTGTCGGCATTGCGGCCTATCAGCTTAATGACACAGTTTCTACTGCATTTGCAAAACGCGTAGGTTCAGGAATTGCTTCGAGCCTTGGATACAGTCTGCGGCTTCAGGAATTGATTCTCGGCATTTTTGCAGTTTCAATTGGAACTGTAATTCTTCCGGATCTTTCTGGTTTTGCAAACAAAAAAGACTGGACTCAGTTTAATTCCATGCTGCTTCAGGCAATCAAAATTATGACGTTGATTTCAATTCCAATCACAGCATATTCACTCATTACAGGACGCGAACTTATTTCTCTGCTTTATAAACGGCATCAGTTTGATGATAATTCTGTCGCAATGACTCTTGGAGTTTTCAGATATCACATTGCAGGTTTACTTTTTATTGCGCTCAACAGAATAATGGCTCCGGCCTTTTACGCTCAGAAAAAACCGAAGCTCCCGACAATTGCAGGACTTATAAACTTTGGTTCAAATATTCTTCTCGTTCTGATTCTTTCAAGACCAATGGGCGGAAACGGAATTGCATTTGCACTTACACTTGCAAGTTTCTTAAATACAGTTTTCCTTTTTATCTTTATGAAAAAGATGGATGAAATTGAAGTTGGAAAACTTGTTCTCGGAACAATTCTTTATTCACTTAAAATGGGACTGTTCTCTGTAGTTGCGGCTGTGCCAACTTATTTTGCCCACAAAGCATTGGTTGGATTTTTTGCAGGCTACAAAAACATTATTGCCTACGGAGCACCAGTAATTATTTCTGCAATTATTTTTGCGGCTGTTGGAGTTCTTGAGCTTATAATCACAAGGGACAGCATTGTAAAAACAGTGATTGCAAAAATCAAAAAATAAAAATATTATAGACAGAAAATTTCTTATTAAAATAATGCCGTAAAAAAACGGCCAATATTAAACGAAATTCCGTTTTGGAGAAAGAGATGAAAAATTATACAAAAGAAGATTTGGCAAATATTTATAAAAATAGACGTAAAAAACTTTCTGAGTACATGAATGAAAATTCTTTGGGCTGTGTTGTTTTTATTGACAATGAAGAACACAGAGAACCTGCCGTTGCTTATTATACAGGCCATGCAAATGACTGCGTATTAATGATTTTTTCAGACGGTTATACAATTCTTATTCCATGGGACGAAAATCTTGCAAAGCAATACGGCCACTTCGATAAGCTCGTACCTTATCAGCGTTACAAAAATGACTCTCTTGATGCCATAAAAGCTTTGCTGAATGTTCACTGCGGTACACACGGGAATAATAATAAAATTGAATTGCCGCCATATTTAACTTATCCTCAGTATTTAAAATATATTGATGAATTAAATAATTACGATTGCCGCTGCAAGGAAGACGGAGCCCATAAATTTGTTACCGACTGCAGAATGATAAAAGATGAATACGAAATTGAATGTACAAGAGAAGCCTGCAGAATTGGTGATTTAATAATTGACGAAATTGAAAAGCTTGCAAAAGCAGGAAAAATCAAAACAGAAACAGATGTTGCACTTTTAATTGAACGCCGCTTAAGGGAAAACGGCTGCGAAAGAGCAGGTTTTGATACTCTGGCTGCCGGTCCAAAAAGAAGCTTTGCAATTCACGCCTTCCCGGGTTATACCGCAGCAGAATGGCCTGCAAAGGGACTTTCCATTCTGGACTTTGGAGTTGTCTACAAAGGCTACACAAGCGATACAACATTAACAGTTGCAAAAGGAAATCTTACAAAAGAACAAAAAAATCAGCTGGATTTGGTTCAGAAAGCATATGATGAATGCCTTAAACTCTACAATCCAAAGCATACAGTTGCAGAAGCCGCTAAAAAAGCTGATTCCGTTTTTGCGGCTGCAAAAAGAAAAATGCCTCATACTTTAGGACATGCAATCGGTCTGGAAATTCATGAATATCCGAGAGTAAGCACAAAAATGCCTTCAACTTTAAAATTTACTCCCGGAATGATTTTAACCTGCGAGCCGGGACTTTATGATCCGGAAATTGGCGGAACAAGACTTGAAAATGATGTTCTCATTACCGAAGACGGAAATGAAGTTTTAAGCCATTCAAGAATTATCAGACTGTAAAATGAATTTATCAAATATTGTAATTGTTCTTGATCATCCAGATGAATCTCGTAATATTGGCGCTGCCTGCCGCGCCATGGCAAATAACGACATAAGCAAACTGCGCATTGTAGGCAAAAAAGAAAATTACGATATTGAACATATTCACGTGCTTGCAATTCATGCCGGAGAAATTTTTGATAAAGCAGAATTTTATGATTCAATAACAGAAGCAACTGCAGACTGTTCAATTTGTGCCGGAACTACAAGACGCCGCGGAAAGAAAAGAGGAAAACTTTTACTGCCCGAAGAATTTGCAGATATGGCAAACTCTATATCTTCAGCAGATTCTTCGGATGAAGCTTCTAAAGGCGATTCGGCCTGTAAAATTGCCGTAGTTTTTGGCAACGAAAGAACAGGCCTTACAGATGATCAGCTGGATGAATGTAATCTTGGAGTAACAATTCCTTCATCAGATAATTTCGGCTCGTTGAATTTAAGCCATGCCGTTCAGATAATCTGCTACCACTTATTCCGAAAAAATCTTGAAGCCAAAAAAGGTGAATACAAAGGCTATACTCCGCTTACTCTGGAACGAATAGACAGTGCCGTAAAATCAATTACAGACGACATGCAGAAAATCGGATTTTTTAAAATGCCCGGAAGAAGCGACATGGAAAATTTCTGGAGAAGTATTTTAAGCCGCGCAAGTCTTTCCGAAGGCGAAGCAAAATATCTGGAAAAAACATTTTCTAAAATGGCCGGTCTTGCTTCTAAAAACAATAAATCCTAGTTGTTATTTTCAAGGAATTTTAAGAAGTCTTCTTCTGGAAGCGGTTTACTAAAATAGAAGCCCTGTGCATAAGTAATTCCCAAAGATTCCAGATAATCAAACTGTTCTTTAGTTTCTATTCCTTCTACAACAATTTTTCTTCCCATCTTTAACAACATGCCAATCATATTTTCAAGAAGAATTTTTGCATTGTTTACTGAATTTCCTTCTTTCTTAAAACATGGCCACAAAAGACTTTTGTCTATTTTAATTAATTCAAAATCACCTTTAGACATTCTTGAAAGATTAGAATAACCGGTTCCAAAATCATCCATTGCAAAAGAACAACCGAACTTTTTAAGCTCTTCCATGTTTTTCTTAAGCATGTATCCCGAAGTAATTGCAATTGATTCAGTAATTTCAAGATTCACAGATTCCGGCTTAATTTTATATTCGTTCAATAAAGTTTTCATGAGTTTTGGTAAATCTGCATCTACAGACTGTAAGCCAGAAAGATTTACTTCTATGTGATTAATTCCTCTTTTAGAAAGATTATTTTTTCCCATAAAAGAAAATACATGATTAAAAATCATTTCGCTTAGCTGAATAATTTGTCCGCTCTTTTCAACTATAGGAATAAATTCTTCCGGAGAAATAAAGCCTAAAGTTGTTGAATCCTTTAATCTTACAAGCGCTTCGGCATTAGAGAATTTTTTTGTTTCAAGATTATAAATCGGCTGATAGTACATTTCTATTCCATCATGCTCGATTGCTTCCGTAACAATTTTGATTATGGAAAGTTTTCGTGCGCGCTTCTGGCGGGCATTTGAATCTATATGGCAAAGGAAGCCCGAAGAAGCTGAATAAGATTCCATGTCTTCCAAAAAATCAATCAGTTCAGAAATTTTTCCGGAGAACGGGAAATCTTCCGGACAATTTAAAATATATGCACGTCCGTTTAATCTTATATTTGTATTTCTAAAGCTCCAGGTTTTTGTAAAGCGCTGTTCAATTAAATCAATTATTTTCTGCTGGTTAAGCAGCTGTTTTTCGTTAAGTATAATTGCAAGCGAAGTTCTGTTCAGTCTGTAAACCGAAGTCTTGATATTTCTTTCAATAAAGTTTTTGAGAATCAATAATAATTGGGAAGCAACATCAACTCCCGGAACCTGACCTACAACAGGAAAATCTTCAATTTCTATTTTAATGATTTTAAATGGCTTTTCTTTTCCCTGGAATTCTTCCAGTACGGTTTTAAGCGCATAATAATTAAAAGCACGGGTTTCTGTATCAATGTATTCCGAAGGATTTTCCAGAGAAAGGAACATCAAAAGAATCATTGAAGAAACGCCTACGCTGGATATAAGAATTTTTGGAAAAATAATTTGAGTAACACCAAATCCTACCCATAAAGCCATTGTAAAAAGAACATAAATCTGCTGCTTTCTGTGAACTGAATTGGAAAGATGTCTTATTGATTTTATTACGGTCATTACAGAATAGTAAATAATAACTACATAAACACAATTTACCATTAAACCATAAGAATAAATTCCATC
>JAEEGL013359647.1_pt1 | contig 18531 bp, 15 predicted proteins | sample 9134231 | NCBI WGS metagenome assembly JAEEGL01 (sample SAMN16246548, study PRJNA631951) | gut metagenome | biome: gut microbiome; feature: rumen; material: fiber-attached | host: Bos | place: Iran: Karaj | collected 2018-10 | reverse complement strand
CTGTAGGAAAGGTCGATGTCACTCTCCTGCTTATCTACTGCAGTGTAGGCAGCGCAGTTAATGATAGCTGCGGGCTTAACCTGTCTTGCCAGATCCAGAACCGCATCAACACTGGTGATATCAAGGGGAGTAATGCCCTCTCCCTGAAAAACGTCTGTGTTAACAAGCTCATATCCGCCTGCTGCCATAAGCTCTTTATTGATTGCTCTTCCAAGCTGTCCGTTACATCCGGTTACAATTATCTTTTCCATTTTTATTCTCCAAAATAAAACTACATAAATATGACCTAAAAGCGGACGGCATTTCTACCGTCCGCTATATAATGCCTCATAAATTACTCAGCATATGTTGTTCCGTTAACCTCAAACTTAGAGAATGATCCGCCCTTCTCCTGAATGATGAAGATCATTGTCTTACCTGTGTTAAGTGTGATCTCCTGGCCGTTGTCATCATAGTAGGTTGTAGGTGAATAGTCTGCTGTCTTGGACCAGGTAATGTGGATCATCTTGCCCTTGGTGATGTAGTAGCCGTCTCTTGTGGAGTCGTGCATCTGATAAGCAAGATATCCGTTGTCATCACGAACCTCGTGATAGGTTCTCTGGATGATAACATTTGAAAATGCCAGCTGCTCGCCTGTAAGTGCATCTACCTGCTTGTTGCCGTAAAGAGTCTTGAGATAAACCTCTTTCTCGGGATCATAGGTAAGTGCTGACTTGGTTACAGGGAAGGAGCTTGCCATGTTGATCTCTGTAGCATCAACTGCATCAGGATAATCAGCCAGTGTGTTAGGACTTGTGTATCCTGTGAAGTTAAAGTGTGCCTGACCCTCGAACTTATCTCTGTGGGTCTTGGAGAAGCCTGCCTTCTCAATTGCTGCTGTAACGTGAGCACCGTCTGTGAATGCAGTGTGCTCTGAGGTACTTCCCTCAGGAATTCTGAAAAATGCACCGTAATCCGGGCCCATGGGCTTGCCGCCTACACCGTTGAGGTTGTCAACGTCATCCACACCGTCAGGTCTGTTCTTACCTGTAAGAACGCCGCTTACATAAAGCTCAGGTCCGCCATAGTGTACAATAATGGGATCATACTCAAGTGCTGCATATATGAAATAATCACGGATACTTCTGATGTTACCGATCTGGGAAAGATTCTCCCAGTTCTCAAGGATACCCATCTGACGGCTCATGCTGCCTTCTTCCATGATCTCATAGAAAACTGCTACATTGCTAAGTCCGTACTGTGGCTGAGCCTCCTTGTTGATAGGGTACATAACTGCAAGAGGTCTGTTCTCATTGACAGCCTCGTCAACCCACTCGTTGGTGAAGTAGCTGCGAACCATGCCCTCTGCCGGAGGAGCGTCCTCATCAACGACCTCTTCCTCAACGGAAGCCTCCTCAGCGGGAGTCTCAACTGCTACATCCTGAATATCCTCAAGTTTCTCAATACTAAGACCTGTAACTGCCACATCATCACCGCCTCCGCAGCCAACAAGTGACACAGTTACAAGACCTGCCAAAAGCAGTGCTTTAACTCTTTTCATAACCCAAATATTCCTCTCTAAAAAATTGACTAACAGATTGTAACATAAGGCGACTTATTCGCCAAGTCCATTCTCAATAGCCTCAACAAGAGCGGCCAGAGCCTCCTCTTCGTCGATTCCTTCGCATTTGAACTCAAGCTCATCACCGCACTTAATGCATGCCCCCAAAACACTAAGTACACTCTTGGCGTTGGCTGTGTTCTCACCATAACTGAAAGTAATGTGTGACTTGTAATTCATAGCCACCTTGCACAAGTTCCCAGCAGGACGCAGGTGAAGTCCGGTGGGATTGGATATAACCACTTTTTGACTTACCATTAGAGCATAACCTCCTCTATCAGCTTAGCCAGTTTCTTTGCTTCCTCTTCTATCTGTGCCTGATCCTTGCCCTCTATCATAACTCTTACAAGAGGTTCAGTACCGGATGGCCTGATAAGAACTCTGCCGTCTCCGGCAAACTTCTTCTCAAGTTCTTCAATAGCGCCTGCTATTTCAGGATAATCCATGTAAGCATCCTTCTTGTGGGTAGGTACATGGGCGTTTACAAGGGCCTGTGGCATAACCTGCATTATTGTTGCCAGCTCTGAGAGAGGCTTGCCTGTGTCCACCATTACCTCAAGAAGGTGAAGAGCTGAAAGAAGTCCGTCTCCTGTGGTGTTCTCATCCAGGAAAATGATATGTCCTGACTGCTCACCGCCAAGATTGGCTCCGATTTCCTTCATGTGCTCAAGAACATATCTGTCGCCGACCTTGGTCTTGTCGATCTGGATACCCTCTCTCTCGGCCATCTTGAAGAAGCCCAGGTTACTCATAACAGTTGCTACTATTGTATTCCTGGCAAGCTTACCTTTGTCCTTCATATGCTTGCCTACGATAGCCATGATCTCGTCGCCGTCAACCATCTTGCCGTTCTCATCCACAGCCAGGAATCTGTCTGCGTCTCCGTCAAAAGCAAGACCGATGGCAGCCTTCTCGGTTACTACTCTTCCCTTAAGCTCTTCCATATGGGTGGAACCGCAGTTAGCGTTGATATTGGTTCCGTCAGGGTTGTTATGGATAACAACAACCTCTGCTCCCAGCTGTCTGATGGCCTCCACTGATGTATAGGAAGATGCGCCCTCTGCGCAGTCCATAACGATCTTCATGCCCCTGAGATTGATATCAACTGTATTTAAATTGTGGTTGATATACTCTTCCTTGGCGTCTGTACGAACCTTGATCCTGCCGACACCGGCGCCGGTGGGCATCTTAACGCCCTCCATGTTATTTCTGATAAGGGCCTCGATCTCGTCCTCAAGTTCATCGGGAAGCTTGAAGCCGTTGCCGTCAAAGAACTTGATTCCGTTGAATTCCATAGGGTTGTGGGATGCGGAGATAACTACGCCCGCATCTACTCTGTACTTCTGAGTAAGGTAAGCCACTCCCGGTGTGGGAATGACACCGACATTAACTACATCTGCTCCGACGGAACAAGCACCGGCCATAAGGGCGCTTGCCAGCATGTCTCCGGAAAGACGGGTATCGCAGCCTACCATGATAGTGGGTCTGTGATTAACCTCCTTTGAAAGGACATAAGCTCCTGCCTGTCCAAGCTGCATCGCAAGAAGTGGAGTGAGTTCATCGTTAGCAACACCTCTTACGCCATCTGTACCAAATAATCTGCTCATTTTAAAAACCTCTTACAATCTGAATTAGTTGTTCTTTTCCACCTTGACATATACCTCTACAGGTGTCTTGACTGTAACTCCGGAAGGAAGTACCCAGTCAACAGCAGCGCTGTAGGTTCCCTCGGAAAGCTTATCAAGCTTGTTGTCCGCGATGATGTCTTCCACATCCACGCTTCCGGCAAGAGCTGCCGGATCAAGGGCATCAAGGGTTGACGCAAGGCCCTGAAGAGTCAGGGAAACCGTATCATATTCTGCGTCGTCAATTTCTATGTTGTAGCCGTTAACCTCGTTCTTAAGGCTGATCTTACTGATGTCAACATCAAGGGTTCTGGTGGCAACGCCCTCGATATAAACCACAACAGCTGCCATACCGTTGTAATCCCCATCTCCCAGAGTAACACCGGAAGGAAGATATTTGGAAACATCAACGGAAGCCTGAAGGTTGCCGCTGTATCCCGTCACATCAAGAGCAGCATCATCAATTTTGATCTCACTGATGGTGGAAAGAGTACTGCTCCTGCCTGCTATAAGGACCTCGGAAGGATTGCTCTCAACCCTGCCTGTAAGCATGTGTCCCGCTGCGGGCTCGCCCTTAACTATATAGTTAAGTGATACATACTTGGTCTCGTAGATAACTACATTGACTCTTACTGTCTTGATATTCATGGAAACCGAGGTGGCGTCGATAGGATCGCCGTTGGCATCGTAGAGAACGATATCCGCATCGGTTCCGATATTGGAGGTGAATCCTGTTACGTCTACATCCACAGCTGCGTATTTAACGCTGCCTACCACAGACTCAGGACCGCTGATCCTGATCATGTTCTGCTCGGTGGAAACATCACCTATAACGTATCCGTCAGCCAGTGTTCCGGAGGTTGTGGCGGAAAGGGCAAGGGACTTGGAAGCCTTCCTCTCGACGCTGAGCTTGACCACGGAAGAACTGGGAGTGATACTCTCGATCTTGTCATAATATTTGTTGGTTATAACCGAAATACCTACAGTATTATAGCTGGACAGGTCCTGGAGATCCGCTGTTGCCACGATATTGTTCTGGCTTAGGGAATCGATAATGGATCTTGGGGCAAAAATGGTTACGCTGCTGATGGTATCACTGCCATCCAGCACAGTGTACACCTGGCCCTGGTCTGTAATAAGGTTGGTATTCTTAAGGGTAACCGGAATGTTTGTATAGCGGACCGAAGTCACGGGATCATTGATATTGGTGATCAAAAACCACACAATCACGGCGAAGATCAGTGAAGCCAGCTTAAGTCCCCAATTGGCCGTCAATTTTTTCATTTCTTCACCTTGGCCTTTCTGGCAAAATGCTTCATCGGAGCTTCTATTGTTCGCTTGTTCTGAATGTAGCGCAGGCGCTCTCTGAGTCTGTCACTGTCCACAGCTCTCTCAAGCTCGCCCTCGTAGGCTACGCTTATCTTACCGGTCTCCTCGGAAACAATGATGGTCAGTGAATCGGTGGCCTCTGAAACACCCACACCGGCGCGGTGTCTTGTTCCAAGTTCCTTACCAATGCCCATATTGTCCGAAAGGGGCAGATAGCAGGTTGCGGAGGTTATCCTGTCTCCGCGGATGATAACAGCTCCGTCATGGAGAGGAGTGTTATGCTCAAAAATATTGATAAGGAGCTGACTGGTGACGATACCGTCCACATCAATTCCTGTTCGTTCAAACTCTGTAAGGGGATGACTCTGCTCGATTACAATAAGAGCTCCGGTCCTTACCTTGGCCATTTCTACGCAGGCCCTTGTTATCTCATTGAGGGTCTTGTCGGAGAATCTTCCCTCTGTCTTGGCATCACCAAGTGCCAGAATATTGGCAAAAAACTTTTTCCTACCCAATTCCTCCAGAGCCTTTCGAAGCTCAGGCTGCAGGATGACAACCATGGCTGTGAAGGCGATTCCAAAGGCTCGCCCGACGATCCAGAGGATGGTGGTCATATTGAACAGCGCTGCAAGAAGTATAAACACAAGAATAACTATGATCCCCTTAAGGAGAGACCATAGTCTGGTATTCTTCGCCCACACCAGAATGTGATAGACCAGAAATGCGATGATAAGTATCTCAACGAAATCTGACCATCTCGGCTGCGGCATGTGCAGAGTTGTTCGGTTAAAATCAAATAACGATTCTATTGGCTGCATGTTAATTCCTTATTTGCGTCTGTGGTTGGCTTTGTTGATCTTCTTAACTCTTCTCTCGGGAGCAGAAACTGTAACCTTGGGAACAGCCTTGACATAGTAGTAATACTCGTCATCCTCAAACTGAACCTTCTCTGTTCTTGAGTAATCAACATTGAAGGCAAAGAACTCAACCACCAGCATAAGAAGTGCTGAAATAAGAGTTCCCACGATAACTCCAAAGAGTGAGATCTGGGCCTCTGTCACCAGGTCACCTATGAGGGTGCTGATGATAAGGCATACAGAACCTGCAGCGATGGCTATCTTCCAGGCATTGTCTATGGAGGTTCTGCGAATGATATAAACTAAAATCAGTGTAACGGCAAAGGCTCCGATCATAACGATCATGGTCTTGTTGCCGGCTATACTCGAAATAACGGACTGGAACTGTCCTGCTGCCTCCTCTACTCCCTCAGCTCCAAGGGAAGCTGCATTGCCTGAGAAAAATACCAGCATGTAGGCAATGATCAGACCGAAGGAAACGGATACCACTGAGGTGGGAGCTCCCAAAAGTCCCATGGCCAGAGGCATCACATAGGGCAGATGCAGGAAAAACGCAATGGGCGTAAGCAGAACTGCCAATGTATCCTTAGGTGAAAACCTGAAGTACAGAAGAAACATAAGTAAAAATACTATTACTGCAATGAGGGCGCTCTGTGCAGATACGGAATACAGATGTCCCACAATGAAAACTGCGGATACCACAACTATAAAGTTAGGTGGAAGGATAGCACAAAGAAGTGCTGCCATAAGAACAATAGCAATATTGGTGAGGGAACTCATATATCCCAGCTTGTTGTTGATCATTGCTATTGAAATAAGTGCTAGAAGAAACTTCCATACGTAAGTGATGTAAGTCTCATTTTTCTGATAAAATCTTATGATATATTGCTTAATCTCTAGTAACGCTGTCATCCTCTTTATCCTTTTCGTACATTCTTGCCAGTTTTTTTAAGTCTCCATAATATGCCTTCATACTCTTACGCATCTTAGAATACCGATAGGAATAAATGACATATGATGCAAGAGAATACACGCCAACAAGCAGGAGGTAATATATAAGTAACCTCCTGCCTACAGCGAGTAAATTTTCTGTATTATAGATGTTCGCCAATACGTCGGCGAAATTGCATAACACGTAGGTCGCAAGAAAGATTGCAAACACCACTGTGGCACTTATCACAGACTTAAGAACATTGAGTCCTACGTAGTCACTCCTGAAGTAGGAGTTGATGGCGTTATTCTTCTTACCCTCGCGATCTACAAACGCAGCCATTTTGGTCATCAAAATGACTCTATCCTCATTTAACATTGCAGCTCCTTAGGTATCCAGGAAGCGCATTCCGGCCTTGGTCTCCTTCTTAACCGGCTGCTGAAGTGCAGGCTTGGGCTTGGCAAATGTATCTGTAAGATTGTTGGCCATGCTGGTCTTACACTTAGCACAGAATCTTCCTGTTTGTATAAGTTCACCGCAGTTCTCACACGTAAGCTGGAGTGGAGAATCCTTGGAGAACATAAGTCTCTCTTCACGGATCCACTGCTGGATCTGCTTGGTTGTAACCTGATTATCCTCAGAGATCTGTCTCAGGCTGGCTCTGGGGTTTTCCTCAATGTATGCCTTAACCTTTTGGAAATCATCTTCAATGGCCTTTTTGCAAGGTTCGCAAATAGGCTGGCCTGCTACATAATTAAACATTTTTCCGCATCTTGCACAATTCCGTAAGTTCATAAAGCTTGACCTCCATTTATTTTAAGTAGTTTGCCCGATGGAAAGAGTGAGAAAGTAAATGTCTCTGACTCCCTTCATCCGAAACTCATGGGCGATCTCATCAATGGTACTTCCAGTTGTATAGATGTCATCGATAATCAGTATGCACTTAAATTTTACATCATTTTGGCCTATAATAAAAGCCTTTTTCAAATTATTGCGGCGGTCCCGGGCGCTGAGTTCCTTCATTGGACGGGTATTTGAGATTCTCTTTATAATCTTTTCATACTCTTTTATGCCCAAGTTTTTAGAAATTTCCCTTGCAAAAACCTCTGCCTGGTTATAGCCTCTCTTATTTTTCTTGGCCTCATACATGGGAACGGGGATCACCGCCTCTATTCCCAGGGCCTTAAGCTGCTTCCCAAGGCGCTTTGCAGTCTCTTTGGCATAAAACTGCGCATATTCCTGCCTTCCCCTGTACTTGAATCTGTAGACAGAAGGGGCGATGCTCCTGTACTCGAACACGGAGAAACCTCTGGCAAAAACGTGCTTGGTGCTCATGCAGTCCTTGCAATAGGCCTCGTCCTGTGAGAGCTTTCCCAGGGGCTTGCCGCATTTAAGGCAGGTGGGTCCTGTTACATATTTGATCTTTTTGTGGCACTTGGGATGTATGAGCCTTCCGGTGACCGGCTTCCCATTAGAGAACTCTATGGGGCCTACGATACGGTCGCAGACAGGACAGCGCCTTGGATAGACTAAGGACAGAAACTGCTCATATATCCCTTCTAACTTTCTGATATCTATTGTGAATTACCTTCCGTATTTCTTTTTTCTGAAAAATCAGTCTCCGAAGACCTCGTGGATCCTCTCCTGAAGGCCTGTGTAGCGCCTTAACTGCTGCTCGTTGTCCACCATCTCCGTCAGGGTCTGCCTGCTGCCCAGGATACATACTGTGCTGCGGGCTCTTGTTATGCCTGTGTAAAGAAGGTTCCTGTTAAGGAGCATCCTGGGACCTCCCAGAATGGGCATGATAACTGCCGGGTACTCGCTTCCCTGGGACTTGTGAATGGTTATGGCATAGGACAGCTCGATCTCGTCCAGCTCGAAAAACTGGTATCTCACAAGTCTGTGCTCGTCATATTCCACGGTGAGATCCTGGGAAAACTCATTGATCTCCTTAATGATTCCCATATCTCCGTTAAAGATTCCCATGCCGGAATCCACCTCGGTGTTGAACTTGCCAAGGACCTTCCACTGGGCCTGATAGTTGTTCTTTATCTGCATGACCTTGTCCCCTTCACGGAAGGTGACATCCCCCGCCACGTGTTCTTTCTTGCTCTTATCCGGCGGGTTCAGGTACTCCTGGAGAATGCCGTTGAGCTGTATGGCTCCAAGGGGCCCTTTTCTCATGGGGGTCAGAACCTGGATGTCATAGGGCGTGGCGTTAACATAGCCCGGAAGCTTATCGCGGATCAGCTGCACCATGTGCTTGTAGACCACCTGGGCATCGCTTCTTTCCAAGAAAAAGAAGTCCTTGCTCTTATTGTCCAGAACAGGCTGCTCTCCGTTGTGGATCCTGTGGGCGTTCATGACGATGTCGCTCTCCTCAGCCTGTCTGAAGATCTTCTGCAAAATAATTGTAGGGAACCTGCCGCTCTTTATAAGGTCCGACAGAACCTGTCCCGGTCCTACGCTGGGAAGCTGGGAGCTGTCGCCAACCAGGATAAGGTGGGTTCCGGGAACCAGAGCCTTAAGCAGTGCGTAAAAAAGGTGGATATCCACCATGGACATCTCGTCGATTATGATGGCATCTGCCTCCAGCGGGTTGTCTCTGTTTCTCTCAAAGTGAACTCCCCTGCCCTCTTTGTCATCATCCATGGACTGGCCGGAGACCTCAAGAAGTCTGTGGATGGTCCTGGCTTCGTAGCCCGTTGCCTCTGTCATGCGTTTGGCGGCGCGGCCCGTTGGGGCAGCCAGCATGATATCAAGGCCCTGGGCGGCATAGTAGCTGATGATGGTATTGATGGTGGTGGTCTTACCGGTTCCGGGACCTCCGGTGATTATGACGATACCGTTGGAGATACTCTTAACTACAGCTTCTCTCTGAAGCTCATCCAGCTCGATGCCTCTTTTTTTCTCTATTTCAAGAATGCTCTTTTTGTATTTTTCTTCTTCCTCTATGGATACGTTCTCTGCCAGATTCAGATCATGGAGAATAACAGCGCAGCCCTGCTCCTCATAAAAATAGCTTGAAGCAAAGACCTGTCCCTCTCCCTTGCAGACAATCTTTTTATCCATCATAAGGTTGTCTATCTGGGTCCGTACCATAGACTCGTCGATGGCGTACTCATCCCCGGAGGAAAGGAGCTCTATGGTCTTACTTATAAGTTCTTCAAGGGGAAGATAGGTATTGCCGTCAAGAGACCCCTGCAAAAGGGCGTACATGATACCTGATTTGACGCGGTACTCGGAATCCACCCGGATGCCCACCTTGGAGGCGATCTCGTCGGCGGTCTTGAAACCAATGCCGCTGATGTCATCCGCCAACTGGTAGGGGTTCTCCATAAGTATGGAGTAGATCCTTGCACCGTAGTTATTATAGATCTTCACCGCCATGGTATTGGTGATGCCGTACTTCTGAAGGAAGATCATGGCGTCACGCATTTCCTTTTTCTCGGCCATCTGCATGGCGATGTCTATTGCTTTTTTCTCACTGATACCCTTGATCTCCGAAAGACGCTCGGGTTCCTCCTCGATGATCCTGAAGGTGTCCTCCCCGAATTTCTTCACGATCCTGGCAGCCAGAGCTTCGCCGATGCCCTTGATGGCGCCGGAGCCCAGGTATCTCTGCATAGATACGGCATCGTCAGGAACTACGATCTTGTAGCTTGAAACCTTCAGCTGAACGCCGTAAACCTTGTGGTTAACCATGATGCCCTCTACCTCCAGGGCATCTCCCACGTCCACGTCCTTGAAGTTGCCCACGCAGGTCAGGTCCTCCTCATCGGTGATAAGGTTCAGGACCCCATAGCCGGTGTCCGGTGACTTGTATATAAAATGTTCTACGAATCCTTTGATAATTTCTTTCTCATTTTCCATGGTGAACATTATAGCATAGATTGTCGAATAAAAAGCAAAAAGAAAGCCTCCGAAAAATCGGAAGCTCTCCTGTAATCATCATCTTTAATTTACTGCTGTTCGTCGGGGATGTTGTAGGTGCGTTTCAGGTTCTCGTAAAGCATGGCGGCAAAGCCGTTACTCTGCATATCTGCTGAGGTTGCGCAAAGGTCCTGAAGGGTCTGATCCTTGAAGTAGTCCACCAATGTGGAGGTACTCTGATCACCTCTCTCAGGCTTCATGGCATCTACGGATTTCTGCATTTCCTTGAACATCTGCTCCAGGAAATATGCCTCGAAGCTCTTACAGGCCTCCCACAGTTCGTTATCCGTGGACTGAGCCGAAGTGTTCTGGATCTTGTTCTTTATGGCCTGAGTACTGGCATTCTTGCTTTCCTCCATGGCATATTCGGTTAAAGCCTGGGCCCCAAGACCGCTGATATCAAGTCCCGCCATAATTTACTCCCCTAAGAATCTATTATCTCTTCAGCTGGTTAGCTGTCTGCATCATCTCATCCGTAGTCTGGATAGCTGTTGAATTCATTTCATAGGCTCTCTGGGCAACGATGAGGTTAACCATCTCTGTTGCTACGTTTACGTTGGAGCCCTCGAGATAGCCCTGGACTATCTCACTCTTTTTAATGTCATCAGCTTCTTCCTCAAGAATGGCCTCTCCGCTGGCTGCAGTCTCTTTCCAGGCTGCGCTGCCCACTCTCTCAAGACCCTCTCTGTTTCTGAACTGCCACATACCGATCTTCATGCCCTGATCCTGAGGAACACCCTGGTCGTCGGGATAATAGATTGAGCCGTCAGCGCCGATGGTAATTCTGCTGGCGATGGCTCCCGGCATCTCAATCTGCTCGCCGTCTGTGCTGAGGACCAGATTGCCTTCAGCGGTGGTCAGTACAAGTGTATCTCCGCCTGTCTCCTGAAGAGCCCAGGTAAAGTTGCCGTTTCTTGTGTAAAGCTGGGTCTCACCGTCTGCGTCCAGATAGCTGAAGAAGCCGTCGCCACTGATGGCTACAGCCGCCGGATTGTCGCTGGTCTGGAATGAGCCCTGGGAAAAATACTGATTGATGGACGAGGTTCGTACACCAAGTCCCACCTGAGAATTGGTGGGTTTGGGAGTTCCGTTGGCCGTACTGGTTACAGTCTGTAACTCCTGATATAAAAGAGATTTGAACTGAGCGCCCTGAGCCTTGTACCCCGTAGTGTTGACGTTAGCCAGATTGTTGGCAATAGTATCAACATTTGTCTGCTGGGCGTTCATTCCTGTAGCTGCTGACCATAAGCTTCGTACCATAGCAAGTACCTCCCTCTTTAAATTGTTATCGGCAGATATTTGCACTTAAATTATAAAAATTTTATTAAGAATAAAATCTATTTACAGTTTGCCCAGCTGATTAACGGCGATCTCCAGTGTCTCATCCACTGTGGTGATCATTCTCTGGTTGGTATCGTAGTTTCTCTGAACCGCGATCATGGTAACCATCTCATCCACAACAGATACGTTGGACTGCTCCAAAAAGCCCGCATAGATCTGGCCTGTGGCATCAATCTGCTCAGCCTGGTCTGTGGCTATATACATATTTTCGCCGTAGTGCTCCAAGGTATCATAACTAAACCTACCATCGGGATAGATGGTCTTGGCAAAATCGAAGCGTCCGATGGTTGCCACAACCTGTCCGTCCTGGATAAGCTCGCCACGGGTATTGATATCTGTGTCTAAATCGGGATTGAGCTGGATATGCTGACCGTCCTGATCAAGGACAAAGTCGCCGTCCTGAGTAACAAGAACACCCTCTGAGGTGAGGGTAAAATCCCCGTCTCTGGTGTACATGATCTGAGTTACATTAGGTGTTGCTATCTCGATGTTTTTGGCCTTGTTGGTGTATTCGATTCCAAAGAATCCATAGCCGCCGATGGCCAGATCAAAGGTGTTGCCTGTCTCCCTCATGGGGCCTTCTGTCCAGTCAACATAGCCTTCACCTATTTTTACACCGGGATTAATAACGCCCAGTCTACGAGCTGTAAACGGGGCGTCAGTGTAATCTTTGATTTTGAGCGCAAGCTGATCATTGAAAGACTGTGAAGTTGCGCCTTCCTTTTTGTAACCGTTGGTATTGGCATTGGCCAGATTGTTGGTGAGCACGTCCATTCTGTGCTGTTCATTGATCATCCCTGTGTAAGCAGTGTAGAGACCTTTTACCATGCAATTGTCCTCATGCCGTCCATAGCCTTCTTATCTGTTCGGTCCGTGAACAGGGTGCGGATTCTTAATCCTCGTGGTAGCCCGCAATGAACTCCACGTAACGGCCGGTTCCGATAGCAACCGCTGTCATAGGATCCTCAGCGGTCATGGTGTTGATACCGGTCTTGGAATAAATAAGATCCTCGAGACCACGAAGAAGTGCTCCACCACCGGTGAGAACGATACCTCTCTCGGCGATATCTGATGAAAGCTCCGGAGGTGTGCTCTCCAAAACGCTGTGGATAGCCTCAATGATCTGTGATGTAGGCTCCTTCAGCGCCTCTTCTGTCTCCTCTGAGGAAACTCTTACTGTCTTGGGAAGTCCTGAAAGAAGGTTTCTTCCTCTAACGTCAAGATAGTCGTTCTCAGCTCTTGGATAAGCTGTTCCGATCTTGATCTTGATATCCTCTGCTGTACGAGGTCCGATGAGAAGGTTGTGCTTCTTTCTCATGTATCTTACGATGGCCTCGTCGAAGTCATCACCTGCCACCTTAACTGAGGTGCTCTCTACCGTTGAACCAAGGGAGATAACTGCGATATCGGATGTACCACCGCCTATATCAACGATCATGTTGCCGCAGGGCTTGGTGATATCGATACCTGCACCGATAGCTGCTGCGATAGGCTCCTCGATGGTCTTAACCTCTCTGGCTCCGCAAAGTCTTGTTGCATCCTCAACAGCCTTCTTCTCAACCTCTGTGGCACCTGAAGGTACACATACAGCGATGAAGGGCTTGCGGTGGATCCTGCGTCCGATGGCCTTCTTGATAAAGTAGCGCATCATCTGCTCTGTGATCTTATAGTTGGAAATAACGCCCTGTCTAAGGGGTCTTACTGCTACAATATTACCGGGAGTACGGCCAAGCATAAGTCTTGCGTCCTCACCGATAGCCTTTATCTCCTCAGTGTCTCTGTCATAAGCAACTACTGAGGGCTCCTTGAGTACAACTCCCTTGCCTCTGATATAAACAAGTACGGAAGCTGTTCCTAAATCGATTCCAATATCTGCGTACTGCATAATAAACGAATGCCCCTTTCAAAATTAAGCAAAAACGTCTATAAACTCCAATAGAGCATAGGCGTGGATAATAAAATTTACAATATCATAAGCATTATAAACTAAATTATCGCATTTTGAAAGAGGGGGACACTCCTCTTTTATATTATCGGTCACTTTTCTCTCAATATTTATGGTTCGGGGACAGGTCAAGTGAACAAATTGTGAAAGCATTCACAGTTTGTTCACTTGACCTGTCCCCATTCCAGTAATCACTTAAGCATCTTTTTGATGTAGGCGCCGGTGAAGGACTTCTTGCACTTGGCGACGGTTTCGGGGGTGCCCTGGACTACGACGGTTCCTCCCTTGGAGCCGCCCTCGGGGCCCATGTCGATGATGTAGTCGCCGGTCTTGATAACGTCAAGGTTGTGCTCGATGACGATTACGGTGTTGCCCTGCTCCACCAGCTTGTGCATGATCTTAACCAGCTTCTGGACATCCGCAAAGTGAAGTCCTGTGGTGGGCTCATCCAGGATGTAGACTGTCTTGCCGGTGCCGACCTTGGAAAGCTCTGTGGCAAGCTTGATTCTCTGGGCTTCACCGCCGGAAAGCTCTGTGCTGGGCTGACCAAGCTTCACATAGCCAAGACCCACATCATAAAGGGTCTGGATCTTGCGCTTGATGGTCTTAACATTCTCAAAGAAAGTGAGAGCCTCTTCAACAGTCATATCAAGGACGTCATAGATGCTCTTCCCCTTGTACTTAACCTCCAGGGTCTCGTGGTTGTAACGCTTGCCGCCGCAGACCTCGCAGGGAACATATACATCAGGCAGGAAGTGCATCTCAATCTTGATGATTCCGTCACCGCCGCAGGCTTCGCAGCGTCCGCCCTTGACGTTGAAGGAGAAACGTCCCTTCTTGTAGCCCCTGGTCTTGGCATCGGGAGTTCCCGCAAAGAGATCTCTTATCATGTCAAAGACACCGGTATAGGTGGCTGGGTTAGATCTGGGAGTTCTTCCGATGGGGGACTGGTCAATGGCGATGACCTTGTCCACCTGCTCGATGCCCTCTATATTCTTGTGCTTGCCGGGAATGAGTCTTGCTCTGTTAAGGTCCCTGGCAAGGCGCTTGTATACTATCTCATTTACCAGTGAACTCTTGCCTGAGCCTGAAACACCGGTAACTATGGTCATAACTCCGATGGGGATCTCCACATCGATATTCTTAAGGTTATTCTCCTGGGCTCCGATGACCTTGAGCCAGCCCTTGGGCTCTCTGCGCTCGGAGGGAACCTCGATCTTGAGCTTGCCGGAGAGGTACTGTCCTGTAATGGACTCTTTTACCTTCATGATCTCCTCGGCTGTACCGCAGGCCACAATCTTCCCTCCGTGGGAGCCCGCACCGGGGCCCACGTCCACTATGTAGTCCGCTTCCCTCATGGTATCCTCGTCGTGCTCAACCACGATCAGGGTGTTGCCCAGGTCGCGAAGGTTCTTCAGGGTATTAAGGAGCTTGTCGTTGTCCCTCTGATGAAGGCCGATACTGGGCTCATCCAGAATGTAGCATACACCGCAAAGGCCGGAGCCTATCTGAGTTGCCAGCCTGATTCTCTGGGCTTCACCGCCGGAAAGAGTTCCTGTGGCTCTTGAAAGAGACAGATAGTCCAATCCTACATCCACCAGGAATCCAACCCTTGCCCTTATCTCCTTAAGGACCTGGGATCCAATCATCTCCTGCTGGGGAGTGAGCTTAAGCTCCTCCAGATATGTGGAAAGTTCATCTATGGACATGGAAGTGATCTCATAGATGTTCTTATTATCTACTGTTACTGCCAGGGCTTCCTTCTTAAGTCTCTGACCGCCGCAGAGGGCACAGGGTGTGAACCTCATGTACTGCTCGTACTCTGCCTTGGCGGACTCGGAGAAGGTCTCCTTGTAACGCTGCTCAACGTTCTTGATAAGTCCGTCAAACTTGATGGGATAATCTCCCTCACCGCGCTGGCCCTTGTAGTGGACCATAACTGTCCTGTCGGAGCCATGGATCAGCATATGCCTGATGTCCTCGGGAAGGTCCTGATAGGGAGTATCAAGGCTGAACTTATACTCTTTTGCCAGGTGCTTCAGAACTGCGTTGGAGAAGCTTCCGTCCTTGTTGGAGGACTGCCAGCCCATGACCACGATACAGCCGTCATTAAGAGACAGGGACTTATCCGGGATCATGAGGTCCTCGTCAAACTCCATCTTGTAGCCAAGACCAAAGCAGTCGGGGCAGGCTCCAAAGGGGTTGTTGAAGGAGAAGCTTCTGGGCTCGATCTCAGGAACACTGACACCGCAGTCCGGGCAGGCGAAGTTCTGGCTAAAGCTCAGCTCCTCTCCATCCACAACGTCCACCAGAAGAAGGCCCTCGGCCAGTGCCAGAGCATTCTCCACGGAGTCCGTAAGTCTCCTTCTAAGATTCTCATTGTCCTCATGAACCACGATACGGTCTACAATTATTTCTATGCTGTGCTTGATGTTCTTATCAAGCTTGATCTCTTCCTCGGTGAGCTCGTACTGGCTGCCGTCGATGCGGGCTCTCACATAGCCTGCGCGCTTGGCCCTGTCCAGGGTCTTGGCATGTTCACCCTTTTTCCCCCTTACAACAGGAGCAAGGATCTGGAGCTTGGTGCCCTCTCCAAGACCTATGATCTGGTCACACATCTCATCCACGGTCTGGCGTCTTATCTCACGTCCGCAGTTAGGGCAGTGAGGGATACCTATCCTGGCGTAAAGAAGCCTGAAGTGATCATAGATCTCAGTAACGGTGCCCACGGTGGATCTTGGGTTCTTATTGGTGGATTTCTGGTCGATGGAAATAGTGGGAGAAAGTCCCTCTATGCGCTCAACGTTGGGCTTATCCATCTGTCCCAGGAACATTCTTGCATAGGAAGACAGTGACTCCATGTACCTTCTCTGTCCCTCGGCAAAAATGGTATCGAAAGCCAGGGAGGACTTGCCGGAGCCGGACAGGCCGGTGAAAACAGTCAGAGTCTCCCTTGGGATCTTCACATTGACGTTCTTAAGGTTATGCTCATTGGCACCACGAACCCTGATATAGTCATGGATATCAGAGGGAAGAATCCTCTTGGTGGTGGTGTTCTTTTTGGTCATATTGCTCTTCTTTTCAGCCATACTGATTCCTTTCTCATAGCCGTATAAGTGGTAAAAGGGTTACTTGCCCTCAGTCATTTCGTTGTAAACCTTCTTAAGCTCTATCATCTTGTCACGAAGCTCTGCCGCAGTCTCGAAATCCAGCTCCGTAGCAGCCTTCTTCATCTTCTTCTGAACCTGGGCGATGAGCTTCTCAAGCTCTTCCTCGCTCATGGACTCAGGCTCCTTCTCAAACTTAACCTCTTCCTTGGCAACGGCCTTGGTAACGGCGATAAGGTCACGGACCGCCTTCTTGATGGTCTGAGGGGTGATGCCGTGCTCCTCGTTGTATTTCTGCTGGATCTTACGACGTCTCGCGGTCTCGTCAATGGCCTTCTGCATGGAGTCGGTCATGTTGTCGGCATACATGATAACACGGCCCTCTGCATTACGGGCAGCTCGGCCTATGGTCTGGATAAGGGAGGTCTCGGAACGAAGGAAGCCCTCCTTGTCCGCATCAAGGATAGCCACCAGAGAAATCTCCGGGATATCCAGTCCCTCTCTAAGGAGGTTGATTCCAACAAGAACGTCAAAAACATCAAGTCTCATATCCCTGATGATCTCTGATCTCTCCAGGGTATCTATATCTGAATGGAGGTATTTAACGCGAACTCCTGACTCTGCCAGGTATTCCGTAAGATCCTCCGCCATGCGCTTGGTAAGGGTGGTAATAAGAACCTTGTTCTTCTTGTCCACCTCGGTTCTGATTTCTCCAAGAAGGTCGTCGATCTGGCCCTCTACGGGGCGCACATCCACCTCAGGATCAAGAAGTCCTGTGGGTCTTATAACCTGCTCGGTGCGAAGAAGCTCATGCTCCTCCTCATATTTGCCCGGTGTGGCTGAGCAGAACAGCATCTGATCTATATGTTCCTCGAACTCCTCGAAATTAAGAGGCCTGTTATCCAGTGCCGAGGGGAGTCTGAAGCCGTAGTCCACCAGGGTCAGCTTCCTGCTCCTGTCGCCGTGGTACATGGCTCCTATCTGAGGGATGGTCATATGGGACTCATCCACGATAATAAGGAAATCTCTGTCAAAGAAATCAAGGAGCGTCAAAGGCGGCTCTCCCGGAGGCATGAAGTTAAGATGTCTTGAGTAGTTCTCGATTCCGGAACAGAAGCCGGTCTCTCTCATCATCTCCACGTCAAAGTTGGTCCTCTCGGAAATTCTCTGGGCCTCGATAAGCCTGTCCTCTCCCTTAAAGAACTTGATCTGCTCCTCCAGCTCCTTCTCAATATTGTCGCAGGCCGCATTTATCTTTTCCTGGGGAACAACGTAGTGAGAGGCGGGGTAGATCATGACGTGGGTCAGCTCGTGCCTTACCTTGGCGGTGACGGGCTCGATCTCTGTGATCCTGTCTATCTCATCTCCGAAGAACTCCACGCGAATCAGATAATCATCGGCGTTGGCAGGGAAAATCTCCACAGTGTCGCCACGGACTCTGAAATTGCAGCGGTCCAGTTCCAGGTCATTTCTCATGTACTGGATGGCCACCAGGTCTTTCAACAGTTCATCCCTGTCCTTCTGCATGCCGGGGCGAAGGGATATGGACATGCCCTTGAATTCCTCAGGACTTCCCAGACCGTAGATGCAGGATACGCTGGCCACAACGATGACGTCGTTCCTCTCGGAAAGAGAGGCTGTGGCAGAGAGCCTGAGCTTATCGATCTCGTCATTGATGGAGGAATCCTTGGCAATATAAGTATCCGTCTGGGGCACGTAAGCCTCAGGCTGGTAATAATCGTAGTAACTGACAAAATATTCCACAGCGTTCTCAGGGAAAAATTCCTTGAACTCGCCGTAGAGCTGAGCCGCCAGGGTCTTGTTATGGGATATGATCAGAGTAGGCTTATTCAGCGCCGCAAT
>JAEEGL013267884.1_pt1 | contig 18531 bp, 8 predicted proteins | sample 9134231 | NCBI WGS metagenome assembly JAEEGL01 (sample SAMN16246548, study PRJNA631951) | gut metagenome | biome: gut microbiome; feature: rumen; material: fiber-attached | host: Bos | place: Iran: Karaj | collected 2018-10 | reverse complement strand
TATATCAAGTAATAAAACATGAATGCCTCTTCAAATCCAAATCGTGTTAAATTTTCAAGGTACAAATAGTATATAGTAGTCAAAACACACTATCTTTTGACACCCTAATCCTATAAAGTAAAAAATTGGTTATTTATATGTACGAATGTCTGTGATTGCGCAGGTTTCTCCTGTAAGTGCAAAGTAAATATGGTCAGGCATTGCAAGGAAAGAAGTCCTGTTTAATGATCTGACGCCCGAGCATTCTGTTGCAGTTTCAAGACTCCTGTCACCTAGTCTAAATGAAACATGACATTCCGTACCGTTTTTATTTTTTTCCTTCCAATCATCCCAGTCGATGAACTTGTCAGTTTTGATGGATGCAATGTCATTGCGCACTAATGGACAGTCGCTCTCCGCCTCACCATTCATTTTTATAAGAGCATATTCTAAGTAGTTGTCACCATTTACCTTTCCATCGTCTGAGTAATATATAACCACATAAGGGCATTGCCAAATGAAATTAGCCGCTGGCAAGGTAAGTGTATGGAATTCGCAGTTTAAACCGTCCTCGATAATCACTCCAGGTGAAGTAGCAGAGCGGTTTCTCTCAATCTGGAAGTTTGGTAAATCTCCCTCCAGACGATTAATGTAATTATTGGTCGGAGCTATACGCTCAATGTCCTTTGCCGTTATCTTAATGTCAGTGTTAACCACCTTAATATTGCTAATCTCGCAGTATTCTCCAGTGAGGGCAATATAAACGTAATTAGCGCTATCAGGAAGGGCCACCATAACATCTATAATCTCGCCCTCTCCCACAATACTAAGCTTTACATGGTCCTCGAAGCGAACTGCATCAATCTTAAAGCTGGCATTATAAAGATTAATCTCTCCGCCACCTTCTGACTGAGATACTGTAACCTCCATATTTCTAGCTTTGTTAGAGTTAAAGTGTCCGCTGAACCATACCTCGCCTAACTCAAAATATCCAAAGGCCTTTATACTCTTTTCATCCTCATGAATACGACCATCATAGGCATCAAAAAGAATGATTGAAGGAGTTGAAAAGCCAGTTGGAGAATCACTTTTCAGGCTCCAGTCAAAGCTGATTTTGGTGGTGGTATCATCTATTAAAATACCTCTGGTAACTCTACTTCTGTACTCTTGGCAAACTATGCTTTCCTCAAGGCTGGTATCCAAGGCCTCTGTGCTTTCACGGAGAAGGTAATCCTTGTCGTCGTCAATAAGCCCTACCATGACACCGGCGAATCGAGGATCAAAATGTGTACCTGCACCCTTTATAAACTCCTCTCGTACCACAAATTGAGGATAGGCATCCCTGTCACGTTTCCTTGATGTCAAATCATCATAGTGATCTGCCACAGCAATAATACGGGCAATTTCAGGAATTTCCTCCCCCTTCAGATGTTCCGGATAGCCAGTGCCGTCGTACCATTCATGAACATGATGAGCACCATCTCTCAGGTAAGGATATTCAGTAATTCCTGACAAAAGCTTGTCGCCGATTATAGTCTTTCGCTTGAATATTTCCCTTTCCTCATCAGTTAAATCGTCGCCTTTTTTTAGAATTGCTTCTGGCAGTCCTATTTTGCCTATATCATGTAAAAGGGCTGCGTAGAAAATCTCGTTGCACTCCTCCTCACGTTTACCACATACCTGTGCTATAGCCTTTGCGTACTTTGCCACACGTTCTGCATGGCCTAGTGAATACACATCCTTAGACTCTATTGCACCCATAAAAACAGATGCAGCCTGATAGAAAAGACGCTGAATGCTATTCTGCTGATCCTTAAGGAAAACAATTTCGCGGTTTCTAGCCCTTTCCAGCTCTATACTTAAATCAGTAAGGGCAAACACGAAAATTATTATTGTCATAAAGGCAATGGTCATATTGGTAATTGGTGTGCCCCTTACAATCAGTTGAATCAGTGACGCTATTATAGGTACCAAAATAAAGATTGCAAAGCCTATAGTAATTTTTCTGCGAATGCGATTTCTGTTTTGAATTATAAATATAAGCTGAAGCCCTGTCATTAGAATAGGTATAAAATAACTTATTACAAATCCAGGCCCTCTTACATAAGAGTTGTTTTCGTCAATTGTATAATAAAGGCCAGTAAAATAAGACACTACCACCAGGGAAACGCCAATCATGGCAAGCACATTTACATAGAACAAAAGGGTTGGTGTCGTCTTAAAATTACCCTCATTTTTATACATATCTATCATGACGTAATTAAAAGCCATAATACAAACATCGGTAAAGACAAACACCATAAAATTGGCCAATCTGACCATAACATATCCGGTGCTGGAAGTGTCGCCATCAAACATGGATGAAAGTCGGTCAAAATAAATCAGAATCAAAGCACTAAGTTCCATAAAAAGTACGGACATACGGCGCCCAACTGGAAGTGCTTTTGTAATCATGGCAAAAACGGCCAGGGTTGCACAGATGCAACTCAAGCCAAGCATAATATCCAATTGATGGTCTACTAATATTTTAGCCATACAATGCCTTCCTCTCCTTTTATGTCACTTGCAAAAACTAAGCTTTCTCGCTTCGATTAGATATGTTCATGAAAATATTGTCAGGTAGTTCTTTCATTATGGTTCTTTCCAAATCCTCTCTGTTTACTGGCTTCGTAAAGAAACCATCAAAGCCCTTTGACTTGTAAAATTCCTCGTCCTCAGTAGAGTTTGCTGAGAGGGCGTAAACAGGTAAGGTGGCACTAAACTCGCGAATACGTCCTACCAAGTCATCTCCATCCATATCAGGTAACATGTAATCCACAAGCACAATGTTGTAATTGCCGAACTTAACCATTTCCAGACATTCCTCGCCTGTTGAGGCTATTGAAATATACATTTTTGTAGCAGATAACAGTCCTACTAAAATTTCCTGACTAATAACATCATTATCCACTATCAGAACCTCTGCATCCGGCGCTATGAAATCTGGCACATACTCGCCCCTAGTAATCTCAGTTTTTGTATCGCGAAGGCTTCCTATAGTATTAAAATCTGTGATTTTCTGGCAAATTGCAAAAATAAACTCAGAGCCGTTTCCCTCTTCAGTTTCAAACCATAATTGTCCATTTAAAATATCAGCATATTTCTTAGAAATGCTAAGGCCCAGCCCCAGTGCATCCTTTTGTGGACTCTTATCATCTGCAAAGCCTTCAAAAACATTAAATAAAATCTGCTGCTTATCTTTAGGAATTCCGTCTCCCGTGTCCTTAACAGAAAATCTCATGTAACACTTATCATCAATTATGTTATCTACGGATACCCTAAAGGTAATTTTGCCCTTGTTTGTATATTTCACTGCATTAGAAAAGAGATTCACTGTAATCTGATTGATTTTTCCAACATCTCCATAGAGTCCCAGTGGCAACTTATCATCTATCTGCACATCAAAATCAAGGCCTTTCTCCTGACACAAATCTCGTATCATTGCCACATTATTTTTTATCCTGTCAACAGTTACGTATTCCCTTTCAACTATTTTGAAGCTTTCAGATTCCAACTTTGAAATAGTTAGCAGTGAATCCACAAATCGCAGTAGTTTTTCTGAAGCCGTCTTAATATTTTGTGCATCCCTTGTTACATCATCCACATATTTATTAATATCGCCCTGTGGCTTTCTTTTAAGGGTAAGCTCGTTCATACCCATAATTGTACTTATAGGAGTTCTCAACTCTGCAGAAACATTTGCAAACAATCGCGCTTTTGCGCTCTTTGCCAGGCTCAGCTCCTCCTTAGCCTCCTGAAGCTCCACATATTGCCTACGGACAACTGTATGGGACAAAATGTACCAGGCCAAAAGACCTGCCAAAAATGAGATTAGGGAAACAATTAAAAACTGTAATATAAAGCTCTCGTATAGCTTTGGCTTTTTCTCTACATCAAAAATCTTCTCCTGGAGAACTTCTGAACCACTGTTATTCAATATTTGTATGTGGAGCTTGTAATCTCCGTACTTAAGGCCTGTATATTCCAGCGGTATCATGTTACTCAGTTGCCTTGTAATGCCCTCGTCCACTCCCTCCAGACACATATGCATAAAAGGATTGGATTCTGAATAATCAAAAATTGCAGGCATTATACTTATACGTGATGTACCAGCCGGAATTATATATTTTCCATTTTCATCAGGGAAAATCTCCTGGCCATCACAATAAAAGGAATGAATATCGAATTTTGTCTTTACATATTCGTCTACAAAATCATCTATGTTAAGCTTGCATATTCCAGTTGTTCCTGCCACATACAGATTACCCACAGGATCAACCACACTGTAAGCATTAGCTGTAGGCATGCAAGGCAGCCCATTTGCAGGGGTGTAGAGTCTATAATTCTCTATTGAATCATCCACCATATCCTTACCGTTGACACAGTAGATACCATTTGAAGACAGAACCCAAATATTATCGTTCATGTCATAGTACAAGTCATAATTACAGCTGTACGGGAAGGAGGTAATTGTGTTTACCACATTATCCTTAATATATTGAATGGAATTCGAGGTGATAATCCAGAAAACGCCCCATCTTTCGTCCCATTTAATGCGCATGACAACATCGCTTGAAAGTCCATTTCCAACACCCAGATGACGTATTCCTTCTTCACTGACGATAAATATTCCATTACCATCAGTTCCAATGTATATCTCTCCGTCCTTTTCAACTATAGTCAGAGCTGAAAAACCTTCTGTACCCAAAGCTGGATCACAATCAGTAAGTACCTGATAATCTTTAATACAAGAAAAGCCACCATTGCTTGCCACAAGCAACCTTCCATCGGAAGCCTCGAAGGTAAATCTGACCTGATTTGACGGTAATCCATTCTCAGTGTTGAAGGACACTATCTCACCAGTTGGCTTTTTACAAACCAGTCCCAAATCATTTGTAAAGGTAGCCACCCACACGTTTCCTTTTGAATCTGAATTCACATGGCGAACCTTTGCATCACCTATATATTCGGTGAGCTCCTTCTCCTCCATAGCTGCATCAGTAGCTACAACAAATAATCCTTTTTCAGTACCGATATACAAATTTTCCTCATAAAAATAATTTGCATATACAGTATCTGCATCTATTCCCTCGCCTCTGATTATGTTATAGAAATTGCTTGTTACAAGCTTCATTACACCTTGAGTTGTAGATGAAAACCACAGATTCCCCTGGTAATCAGAGCTAATCATTGAAATATCATTATACGGAGGTAAATCTTGAAGTAGATTAAAATACCCGTACTCATCCAGGTAACCTATCTGACTGTTTGATAAAACCCAAACCCTATCGCACTCATAGCCAAGCAGCTGAACAGTATCAAGAGGCGCCACATCAATCATTCTTAAATCATTAACGCTTGTTCCAAGATAGCCATAGTAAACATGACCGTTACCTGTTCCAAGGTAAACCTTACTACCGGTAGGATTAGCCAGAATTGTGGTTATAGGTTCTATTCCAAGGTCCTCCCCTGAAAATATATTTGATATTTTGCAATCCTCAATCATGAAGACATATCCACTTTTTGAGTATCCAAAGACACGGCCATCTCCATCCATCGACAGTCGTAATATTGTGTCGTAATCGATTCTGCTGTCACTAATCCTGTTAAGCTTGAGATCCTTATCAATGTAAGCAAGCCCCTGGGAGGTTCCCACTAGAATATTGCCCTGCTGGTCCTCTGCAAAGGAGCGAACACAGGATGATGGTAAGCCTTCAATTATTGTAAAACGTGTTTGTTTTCGATTGTTAATTACAACAGCGCCATTATCATTTGTGCCAATCCAAATTCTTCCCTTGCTGTCCTCAAAAATACACCTGCCACTGGTCAGACCATCTGTGGAATCAAGTCTTTCAAAAAATGAGCCATCGTATTTAAAAATACCACTATAGCCACCGACCCAAACGTAACCATCCTTTGCTCCCAAAACACAGTTTGCCTCTGATGTAGGAAGTCCATGATTAGCATCGTATTTTTCAGTGGTGTAGCCAAAATCCTTAAGCTGATTAGAGGCAGCATATCCGCCTCCTACTTTATCTATTATTTCAGCCTCTTCTTCACTTTCCTTAGAGTTAGCAGCAAAAACCAAAGGTCCTGTAAAATAAGCACCCATTAGAACTGATATCAAAAGCATAGATATCAGCAATCTTTTTGCTATGGTCATATTTTGGCACCTCATCTGCTACTCCTTATTTCTAAATGTCTTCATTACTTTTTTAACCTCTTCCTGAGACTCCAGGAAGGCTTCCACACATTTAGGATCGAATTGTTTTCCAGACTCATAACGGAGAATTTCAAGAGCCTTGTCAAAAGTGTAAGCCTGCTTGTATGCCTTGTCTGAAGTTAAAGCGTCAAAGGTATCTGCCAGGGCCATTACTCTGGCTGACAAAGGTATAACCTCCCCATGAAGTCCCTCAGGATAACCCTTGCCATCCCATCTCTCATGATGATAGGCCGCCATATTTCTAGCTTCCTTTAGATAATTCTCGCCCTTGATGGTATTTATGGCATTATTAAGAATTTCTCTGCCATAGGTTGCGTGCTGCTTCATGATTTCAAATTCGTTGTCTGTATATCTGCCATTTTTATTCAGTATGGAATCTGGAATATAAATCTTTCCCACATCGTGAAGAGGAGCTGACATTTCCACATCCTCAATAAACTTATCTGTAATTTTCTCCAGATAATAGCCCTTCCTCCTTAGTCCATTTAATATTATTCTCACGTAGGCAGCAGTCTTCTGTAGATGATAGGTGGAATCTCTGTCTCTGTTCTCAACGATGTCTGCCAGAGTAATAATCAAACCTGCCTGCATTTTTGCAGATGTTTTGGCATAATGGGTTAATTCACGTACGTACTCTGCCATCTCTGATTCCATGGTACATACTGCTGTGAACAGCTCCTCAATTTCATCATCTGTGCTTATGCCCAGTCGCCTTGTATTCTTCAGATTGTCATCTAAAGCCCTTTGGTTACCATGACTTTCAATGAAAACATTTGCAGCTGAAGTAATACTGCTTATTGGAAAAACAATGCCGTAGGCTGTCAATGTATAGCAAAGCTCCAGTGCCAGAATTACAAATCCGGAAATACACAGTAAGGTTTTTATCAAATAATCCCTGGCATAACCAGAAAGGTTATTTAGATATATATCTGCAACAGCATAACAAACAGTTTCACCATCAGAATTCTTTATAGCATAGGATGCAGTGCTCACCCACATTCCGGAATCATTGTGGGAATTTATCATCCCCACATCCTTTCCCTTTTTAAGAGTGTCTAAATTTGCTTCAAAATCATCTTCAAAAGGTAAAAGAATACCTAATTGCTTTTTCTCTGAGTCAATTTTTGCTTCCTGGAAAATGCAATAATATCCATTACTTTCAACTTTAACTATTGAGAGACTTTCAACACCTTGAGTGTTATTTAGAAGAATATTCAGAAGCCTGTCTGTCTCCTCATAGCCTTTGGTTCTTACACCCCATTTTATATAATCATCTATCTTGTCCCCGTCTACAAACTCAGCAGCATGGCGTACTGTATCCTGTGCCGCTATAGTGTACTCCTCAATACAATCCTTATAGTAAAGGGCAATACTTACCCAGCTAAAAACAACGGCCAAAATAAGTATCAATGAAGATAGCCACAAGGTAGTTTTTTTCAGAAGAGTATTAATTCCGCTCTTGTTAATGGCATTTTGCATCTCCTCAGTTGAAAGTGGTGTTTGCTTCCAGCCAGCACTTCGTATTAATTTCTTGAGCTTTTGAGGTATTAGCTTATATATGAAAAATGCAATAAAGAAAGAAAAACCCTTATCAACCAAATTTAATAAAAGGGCAAAAATTAGAGACAGAATAATACTGCCAACATCCTCACCATCATAGACAAGGCTAGCAGCTTCAGTGAAATTACTAGACTTAGGCAAATCCACAGTAAGAACTTGTATGACAAAACCAAACACCGCACAGATAGAAGAAACTATCATTATGCAGAGGGTGAAATTTACAACCTTAGAATGTTTTGAAAATCTAGTGTACCATGCAACCAAAATGGCAATGAGAACATCGATAATGGCGTAATAAAGAAAGCCCTCCACAATAGTACTCATGACCATACGAGTAAGCATAGCTGTTATGACGCCTGGAAGAGCTCCACCTAAAAGTGTAACCAAAATTGTGCCTATTACATCGAGGTACAATGGTAGCCCGGACTCCCCAACAGTTTTAGTAACAAACACATTAATAGCTACACCTATGAGAATAGGTGCTACGATATATATTTTGCTGTAGTTCTTTTTCCTAAAGTGAAAGCTCACGGTCACACCCCACAATTTGGTCAGAATAAACTATTCTCATAATATAATAATTTTATGTCTATTCTGTTTAGATATTATGGAGAATTTACACCTCATCCGCCTTTCAGGCACCTTCCCATCAAGGAGAAAGCAATAAAAAAAGAAGACCTATTATAGCCTTCTTTTAATAATTCTACATTTAATTTTTCTTTACAATATTATCTGCACTCTTGTAAATACTGTCAGCTTCAACTACACCTCTCACTGGTGAAAGTGGATATATGTTTGAACGAGGACAAACCACTGTGCCAGGATTCAAAACTGAGTTGCAACCAACCTCTACATTGTCGCCAAGCATAGCTCCAAATTTCTTTAATCCTGTTTCAATTTTCTCTCCATCACGTGTTTTTACAACAACAAGAGTCTTATCACTCTTAACATTGGAAGTGATAGAACCAGCTCCCATATGAGACTTATAACCTAACACTGAATCGCCAACATAGTTGTAATGTGGAACCTGAACGTTGTTGAAGAGAACTACATTCTTAAGCTCAGTAGAATTTCCAACTACACAATTCTTACCAACGATAGCTGAACCTCTCACGAAAGCACACTGTCTTACCTCTGCATCCTCATCAATGATAAGTGGGCCATGGAGATATGCTGAGTCAAAAACTGTAGCTGACTTTGCAACCCAGATATCCTCACCTCTCTGCTCAAACTTCTCTGGATCAAGTGTAGGTCCCAGCTTCTTGATGAATTCAGAAATCTCTGGAAGAACCTCCCAAGGATAATCCTTTCCCTCAAATAAATCCTTAGCGATAGTCTCATCTAAGTTATACATAGATTTAATTTTAGCCTGTTCCATTATAAATACTCCTTTTTATGAATTGTAGTTTTCAAACTCAAACTCTGTTCTACATTCTTCATTGAGCTTTAATCTCGCATCAAAGAATAATCCTTTTTTGCTTAAAAATCCAGTGATAACATCTGTCTTTTTTTCTGTGATAAGCTTAGTGAACTGATCCTCAGGAATCTCAACACCTGCCACCTTGCCTAAGAAGAATGGACAGCTATCCTGATTTTCCCTCACGTTGAACTCACATCTGTATCCAAAATGATTCTTAAGGATTTTACCTCCACACTTTGGACAGGTAACTCCCTTAAGGGCAGTCTCATTGTCCTCAAAGACAAACTTTACACCACTGACCTTACCCTCTTCGTCCTTGCTCAGGGCAAGCTTTGCATCAAACTTTGTGCCTTTCTTAGACTTGAAGCCTGTGATTGTATCAGTGATACCGTTGGTGAGAAGAGCTTTTACCTGTGCCTCCTTCAGCTTCACTCCGGCAATCTGCCCCAGGTTGAACTTGCAGGAATTGTCAGGATCATCCTTATTGTAATTGCTACAACCATATCCAAATGGTGTCACTACAATCTTGCCACCGCAAACAGGGCAGGCAACATCCTTAATCTCCTTAGCCTCAACATTATCAAAGTCAAAGACTATCTCATGCTTGCCGGTCTCCTCATTTTTCTTAAGCACAAGGCATGCGTCAAACTTCTTGCCTGCCTTTGACTTAAATCCACGGATAGTGGCTGTCTTGCCTTCTGTAAGCAGCTGAATGCAATCATTTTTTGAAAGCTGTTTATTGCAAATCTTTCCAATGCTGAACCTACAGCCTTTCTCTGGCTCATCCTTATTATAATTGCTACAACCATATCCGAAGGCGGTCTTAAGCATCTCACCGCCACAATCAGGACACTTGACCCCTTCAAGCTTTTCACGCTCAATTCCATCAAAATCAAATGCGATGGTCTTTCTGCCATCCTCACCATCCTTTAATTTAAGGCGTGCTGAAAACTTTTGGTTGGTCTTTGATTTGAAGCCCGTAATGACATCAGTGGCTCCTTCCTTAAGGAGCTTTGTGAAGTCCTCCAACGCCAGCTTCTTGCCTGCAATCTCTCCAATTGAGAAGTAGCACTGGTTTTCCTCCTGGAAACGATGCTCACAGGCAAAACCATAACCGGTCTCTACTATTCTGCCACCACAGACAGGACAGTTTAATCCATCAACATATTCAGTAGGAGTTTCAGAGAAATCGAAGGAGGCTCTGTATTCACCATCCTCATTCTTTTCCATCTTCAAAACAGATTTGAAAGACTTACCAGATTTACTCTTGAAGCCCTCGATTAAATCTGTCTTGCCCTCTAATATAAGCTTTCTAAACTGCTCCTCTGGAAGGTCCACACCTGCAATCTGACCTATGCTAAATTTACATTTAATTTCATCGTTAGAATAGTTACTACAGCCGTATCCAAAGGATGTGGTGGTAAGCTCACCACCACAAACTGGGCACTTAATACCAAGCGGCTTTCTGGTGGCCAGTCCCTTAGAATCCTTGCCAGTAAACTGATTAATGTTTAAGGCTATGGTCTGAGTCAGATCCTGTTCAATCATATTGGTGGTTTCCTTGCGAATATAGTCCTCAAGCTTTTTCCTATATTCCACAAAGTCAACTGTACCATTTATAATGCCCTCAAGTCCCTTTTCCCAGTTGGCAGTCTGCTCTGGCTTTAAAAGTGATGGTGTGGTCAAAAGCACAACCTCGTAAATCATCTCACCAAGCTTCTCTGGGGTAATGACCTGAGTCTTGTTATTTTGATTAAGGTATCCAATACGGACCAGCTTTTCCAATATCTCACCTCGAGTAGCCGAAGTACCGATACCTGTGGTCTTAATCTGCTCTCTAAGCTCCTCGTCTTCAATAAGCTTTCCCGCATTTTCCATTGCAAGAATAAGAGAACCTGAAGTGTATCTCTTTGGTGGAGAGGTCTTGCCTTCCTTCAGCTCATAGCCGTTGACATTTACCTCGTCGCCAATGTTTGCAGTCTCAACAAACTTAACGAAGTCCTCCTTAGAGAATGTATCCTCTTCCTCCTCGGACTCCTCATCGCCCTCAGCCTTTTCAGTCTTTGTCTTTGGAATACCTGCAATCTCAAGATATCCTGGCTTAACTAAAAGCTTGGCTCCTGCGAAGAATTTCTCCTGTCCCACCTGAACAGTAACCTTAACATTCTTGTACTCTGCCGGTGGATAGAAAATAGAAAGGAATCTCCTGACAATGAGCTCATACACCTTTTGACTGAGAGGCGAAAGACGCTCGATTCCATTGCACTGACCTGTAGGAATAATGGCATAGTGATCAGTAACCTTAGAATCATCAGTGTATGCTGTCTTTTCTATTCCAATATATTTCTTATCAGCTAAAATCTCATGGACATATTTTGAGGTAGGCCCATAGCTCTGTAGACGATTTAAATTCTTGGTGATTTCCTTTGCCACCGCAGTGGTAAGAACCCTGGCATCAGTACGAGGATAAGTGGTGTACTTTTTCTCGTATAATTCCTGAATAATATCGAGAGTCTGTGCTGGAGAAATCTTAAATCGCTTTGAACACTCTGACTGAAGCTCAGCTAGGTTGAAAAGTAATGGGGCCTTTTTCTTGGAAATGCCCGATTCCTTGTCGATAATCTTGGCGTCTTTATTTGTTAATTCTTCAATTAATTTCTCAGCGCTTGCCTTTTCTTTAAAGCCATTACCCTTATCCCCATATAATAATGGAGATTCAAAATATTTAGAGCCCTCTACAGCCTTCCACTCTGCCGGGAAGCTAACGTCTGCAAATCTGCCTATCACCTTAAAGAATGGGTCCTCATTGAAGCCCCTAATCTCTCGCTCACGTTCTACAACCATTCCCAGAACACAGGTCATAACTCGACCGATGGCAATGGCTGAATAGCCTGTGGTGGCCGCCGCATCGTTAATGAGCCTTCCATATTTTACTGAAAGTGCTCTGGAAAAATTAATACCAAGGCTGTAATCCTCTATGGTACGCATAATACCTGAAGCACCAAGCTTGGCATATTCGCTCATTGGCTTTGCCTCGCGGATGCCTCGCATAATCTCATCATCAGTCTGGGAATCAATCCATACTCGAAGCTCAGTCATACCCTCACGGACACCGCCGTAGTTTCGAATATTTTCCTCGATTGTCTGTCCTTCTTTTCCCGAGTCACCTGCCCAGTAAACGGTATCAATATCCTCTCTGTGAAGAAGTCCATTTACTACCTTATACTGCTCTGCAGCGTTCTGAACTACTCCATACTTGTACTCCTGTGGAAGGAAAGGCAAATCCTCAAGATTCCATTTTTTATATTTGCTGTCGTATTCCTCTGGATAAACCATCTGAACCAGATGACCATAGCACCAGCTGACAACATATTCATTATTTTCAATATAACCGTTCTGATTGCCATTCACATTCAGTACCCTGGCAAAGTCTCTGGCAACAGATGGTTTCTCTGTAATAATGAGCTTTTTTCCCAAATTATAAACTCCCTTTTAATAATTAATTTTAGACTTAATAGTCTTATATAAACATATAGAGCCTCCTGCATAACGCAAGAGGCTCCTAATATTATAACTTTATAATTCGGTCATGTCTACTAAGACAACTGATTTATTTTCTTTAGATAATTCCACTAATTTGCTATCGAATTTAGTGGCTGAGAACATATATATTGTGTTGGCTGAAATACGTGCCTTCTTCATTGATTCAAGAAGCTCATCATATCGAGCGTAGTTCATCTGCTTGTCAGCCCAGTTACAAATTCCCACAACATTTTCTCTGTTTGAGCTCTGGCCAATCACATCGATGGTGCCCTCTTTTCCAATCCAGGTACCAATCTTAACAAGCTTAATTGGAAGCTGATCCACCACATTGAGAAGGTGTAAATATTCACGACAAACATCCACGAAATATGCCTGCAAATACTCATCCAAATATGGAGCAATAAACTCGTTGTAGAAGGACTCAGGAGCTCTGGAAATAAGCTCTGAAAGGTGTGGGTAAACAAATGTGAACCAGAAATTAATGTATGGATCCACGATTCTGTAAACACCCTTTTTGGTGTTGTCCCAACCGCCTGTCTCAAAGGAAACCACCTTATCCACTACGTCAAAGGCTGCCAGATTTTTCATATAAACAGAAATCTTTGCTCTGGAATAGCCAGTATCCTCAAATAAATCATTAAGCTTCTCATTGCCACTGGCAATTGAACCTAAGATGGTGTTGTAGCAAGAAAGCTCTCTAAGCTCTGTGGAAATATAGCCTTCTGCCTCCTTAAATAAGAAGCCTGTAGGGCTCAGGATATGCTCGCAAACATTAGCCTTAATGGTCTTCTTTCCGTTCCAGCGATCCACATACTCTGCCACTCCACCGATAATACCATAGGTGCTGACAGACTGAGCCACTGTGTACTCAGGAAAAGCTCTTACCACATCAAGGAATGAAAGGTTTTCCAGCTTTACAGTCTCATTCACTTCTGACTTTTGATTTCCAATAATATCGTAGAAGGTATTTTCAGCCCAGACAATTGATGAGCTGACGATGATAATCATCACGTGACCTGGGTAAAGCTCTTTATTTTTTAGGGCTACCAGACTCTGAAAAAGAGCATTGCTCTTTTTAATAGAAAACTGCGCTTCATCGATAATTACAATATGCTTTGAACCATCCTTTGATCGGAAGTTCCTAAAGCACTCCTCAAAGGACTGGGCAATCTTCAGATACTTGTAAGTCTCGCGCATCTGCTTATCAAAGTATGAAAGCTGCTTCTCATCTGAGCACTGACGGCTTCTGTAATAGAAGTAGGATTTTCCTGTAGTGAAAGAATCCAAAAGGCTTTCCTTGCCGCTTCCAAGTCTGCCATACATCAGTACTATGCTGCTCTCATTGCTCTGGTAAATTGCTTCTAATCTCTTGAGTTCGTTTGTTCTAGTAACCATAACATTTCTCCCTAGCAAAAAAAACATACTAATAGTTCGGCTACTATGATAACACACTTTACTTTAGTAAGCTACAGTAAAAAAGTATTTTATTTTAATTTAATAAATATAAATCACCCAATAACTTCTTTTGCTCTCTGATTCTCGAAAAATCCGTCGATATTTGAGAGAAGCTCTTTCCTGGTCATAGTCTTCAAAAGGTACTTTTCAGGCTTAAGATTAAGCACATTCATAACACTTTCTCTGTCACTCTTATTGGTAAGGAACATAACTGGAATGTCTGCTGTTGCCTTTTCACTCTTAAGCATCTCAAGGACCTGAGGCCCAGTTGTCACTGGCATTTCATAATCTAAAAGAATCAAATCCACTTCCTTTTTTACCAGGAAAGTAATAGCCGCCATACCGGAATTAACCATAAATACCTGGTATTTATCAGAAAGCCATTCCTTCATAGTACGAAGCATAGTACCATCATCATCAACAACAAGAATCTTCTTTTTAGCCAGGCGCTTATCCTCATTGTTGACTATCTCTTCCATCTTTTCACTGAGGAACTTAACATTAATAGGGCGCTCAAAAACAGCCGCCAGCTTGGACTCAGAAATGTATCTGGTCACATCCTGAAGGTTGTCGTGACTTCCGATTATAGTAAGGGAAATGTCCTCCTCCACCAAACGGTCACGCAAATAAACTATCAGTTCCTCAACACGAGCGAACTCATCTATGTAGATGATATAGATAGAAGGCTTGTTTTCCATCCTCTGAATAGCTGTAACATTCGGCTCAGCTCTGATTACATCGAAGTTGTTGCCCACCAGCTCCTTCACTATGGAAGATACCATAAAACTTTTTTCTTCACCTATAAATAGTACGCGCTTATCCATGCCAATGTCCTCTTATTAAAAAACTACAATAGTTCCAATAATCCATCTCTGTCAACAGCGGCCATAAGTTCTTTTACCTTATTATACTTTTCTTTACTGTTGTTAGAAACACTATAATCCTTGAGAAGCTCCATAATTGAGTCCGCTGTGTCGAAGTCGTATGCCTCGATTACTTCCTTCATTTCCTTGAAGGCTCTCTCCAGATCCTCATCAGGTATCTCAGGCTTGCCCTCGTCATCAGGAATTGCCGCCTTTAGCTTCTCCTTGTAGCTTCTGTATTTTGCCAGAAGTGACGGGGTTTTATCCTGAATTAATGTAGTGTTTCCTTCATTTCCAAGGAGCTCAAGCTCCTCTGCCATTCTCGAAAGCTCCATAGCTCCAATCAATCTTGAAGAGCTCTTTAGTGCGTGAACCAGAACAGTGTAGTTTCTGATGTCACCCTCCTTCAGATAGCCCTCAATGGCATCCGCCTTGCTATCAAGTGAGGTAAGGAAATCGCCTACTACATTTTCAAGTATTTCCACGCCTCCGCAATTCTTAACTGCTTCCTTCAAATCAATATCCTTTAGCTCATTCAGGAAGCTATCAGTTGGTATGCCATCCTTAGTTGTATGTCCATTATCTGCCCCATTGTTAATGGAAACTGATAATATCTTTTCTGGCGGCAGATAATCCTCAATCATCTTCTCCAGCTCAGTGGCATTGACTGGCTTTGCCAGGTAATCCGAGAAGCCGTGCTCTAAATACTCCTGCTTCGCACCCGAAACTGCGTTGGCAGTCAAGGCAATAACAGGGGTAGTTTTATTTATATTTCCATTGAGAGTCTTCATCTTTTCGAAGGTCTCAATTCCGTCCATCTCAGGCATTCTATGATCCAGGAAAATTATGTCGTACTTTGTCTCCTTAATCTTATCCAGGGTCTCAAATCCGCTGATAGCCGTATCCACCTGAACAAGAGTCTTCTTTAAAAGACTCTTAATTACAGTAAGATTCATTTCTGTATCATCAACTACAAGCACCATTGCACTTGGAGCCTGGAATCTCTGATGATACTCCTCCTTGCTGGTGACAAATTCCTTATATTTGTTTTTGAAATCGCCTAGTTCATCCCAGGTAACAACTTGCTGAATAACACTAAATCTAAAGGAAGAACCCACTCCATACTGGCTTTCCACAATAAGCTTTGTATCCATAAGGGCCAAAAGCTTCTTGACAATACTCATACCAAGTCCGGTGCCCTCAATAGTTCTATTTCTAATCTCTTCAATTCGTTCAAACGGAGAATAGAGCTTTGATAAATCCTCCTCCTTAATTCCAATACCGGTATCGCTAACTTCAAAATGCATCGAAATGCTGTTCTCATCATTTCGCACATAGGAAACGCTCAAGGCTACTGTACCCTCTTCCGTGTACTTTACAGCATTGGTAAGAAGGTTGGTAACCACCTGCTTTAATCGCACCTCATCACCCATAAGGTTAGATGGAATTGTGCTATCCACATTGATTTCAAGCTCTAAGTTCTTTTCCTGTGCCCTTGAAGCAATAAGATTTACCAGGTCATTTATCATTGAGCCCAAATCATACTGAACAGGCAAAATCTCCATCTTGCCTGCCTCGATTTTTGAAAAATCAAGAATATCATTTACAAGAGAAAGTAAGGAATTTCCAGCAGATTTGGCGTTATTTGCATACTCCAAAATCTGGCTGTCATCACTTTCTCTGATAATCATCTCATTCATACCAATGATGGCATTGATAGGAGTTCTAATTTCGTGAGACATATTTGAAAGGAAGCTGGTCTTTGCATCACTTGCCTGCTTTGCAATCAAAAGCTCTGTCTCCAGCTTTTGCTGTTGCTGGAAACGTTCGATATAATCCGCCATTTCAAGTAAGGTGGACTTGGCATAGTCGCCCAACACCTCGATTTCATCCCCGGTATGAATAACAATATTATTCACCTGACGAATAACCTTCAGCTTGTCCTCATCCTTTGTAAGCACGAAGGAGTGCATAAAATCAGACATAAGGCCAAGCGGCGCACCAATTCTGGTCTTTGTGTAATAATTTGCTATAGCAGCCATAGGAACGCCTATGCAGAAAATCAGCATACACATCTTTATATCAAAGTTTATGGCCAAATCATTTACTGAGTAATCAACCTCTCCCACATACTTTGACAGTTCATCCTTATTAATATCTGTCGCCATATTCTTAGCCATTTGAGCTTCCATATTTCCAATGAACATGGCCTTTAAATCTGGAAACAGAACAGGAATAAAGCCAGCGACCGAAAGGCTTAATATCAATTCTACAAGGATAATAATAGTTGTAATTTTAATACTTACTTTAGTCTTTCTCTGATACCTGCGGAAAACCTCATTCTTCTGATATTCAACTGTATAGCCATAGGCAAGTGGGAAGAACTTTTTGGTACTGTCTGGTGCGAAATTAAAATATAAGAATAAAAGAACAGAAACCACTGAGGTAATAATCAATGCTCCAATAAAGTACTTGTATAAATCTAAAAATACAACCAGATGATAGGAATTATTATTTACCACAGAAAAACATAAAAGAGCCATGAGGGCAGTAATAACAGAAGTAACTACTGTGGCCACTGCTGTCTTCCATATCTTTCGAAACCAAAAATACTGTGAAAATAAAGAATAGCAAAACATCGCTATAAGGTATGTGGAAAGAGTGTATGCCAAATCTGCCTTCAAAAAAAGACAGGAAACAAAGCATACAGCAAAGGTAATCATGCTGACCAGATAACCATAGAGGCCTGACAAAATAAGAAATGGCAACAGCATAACCATAATATAAAGATTATCAGTCACCTGCACCACAGGATGGGCATGATAAGCTACAGAAAGGACGCAAACTACAGTAAAAATCAACCAGACATTTATACTCATAAATGCCAGTCTTCTATCACTTTGATACTTATTCTTTATAAGTCCCATAGTTCACTCCTGACCTAGAATGCGCGTCATTTGGCGCATAACGCAAAAACACCCCTTCTTATCTTAGCATAAGAAAGGGTGTAAACTTGTGAACTTGCTGTTAAATAAAAACTATTTCTTTGTGATGTAGCCCTGTGCCTTAAGAAGCTCTGCGCAAAGCACTGCTCCACCTGCAGCACCACGAACTGTGTTGTGTGAAAGACCTACAAACTTCCAATCGTAGATGCTGTCCTCACGAAGACGACCAACGTTGATGCCCATTCCGTTCTCGTAATCTACATCAAGAGCTACCTGAGGTCTGTTGTCCTCCTCCATGTAACGGATGAACTGCTTTGGTGCTGAAGGAAGCTGAAGTTCCTGTGGAGCACCTGAGAAGTTGTTGATTGCATCGATAAGCTGATCCTTTGTAGGCTGCTTCTTAAACTTAACAAATACAGCTGCTGTATGTCCATTGAGAACTGGTACACGGATACACTGGCTTGTGATTTTAACATCATCTGCAGGAACGATTACGCCGTCCTT
>JAEEGL011936607.1_pt1 | contig 18531 bp, 15 predicted proteins | sample 9134231 | NCBI WGS metagenome assembly JAEEGL01 (sample SAMN16246548, study PRJNA631951) | gut metagenome | biome: gut microbiome; feature: rumen; material: fiber-attached | host: Bos | place: Iran: Karaj | collected 2018-10 | reverse complement strand
GATGCCTTTCCGAGGATCCTGCCCATGAGTTTTCCTGCATTTGCTCTTCCGAGATGGATCATTGCTCCGGAATGTCCTCCGAGAAGACCGCATACTTTACACTCGAGATAAGTGATATCCGAGGGAATCGAACCTTCATCTGATGTGATGGTGCATTTAACTCTTGCTCCGCCTGCGCATCCTACGGTGAAGATTCCTTCATCTTCGGAGTCGAGGTTTAAGAGTCTGCGGGCAGAGACATTTGAAATATCAAGGCCAAAAGCGCCTTCCATGCCTGTTTCTTCGTTTGCGGTAATTACCACGTCGAGAGCAGGATGGGGGATGTCATCGGAATCAAGGATGGCAAGAGCCATTGCGACTGCGATACCGTTGTCTCCACCGAGTGAAGTGTGCTTCGCGCCGATAAGATCACCGTCGACAAAAACATCGAGAGGAGTGGTCTTCATATCGATACCCGAACCTTCGTCACATACGGCTACCATGTCCATATGTCCCTGAAGTATGATTCCGGGTACGTTCTCATAACCCTTGAATGCGGGCTTTTTGATGATGACATTGCCGGCATCGTCCGCGATATATTCGAGATTTCTGGATGCGGCAAAATCGATAAGGTACTGTCTGATACCTTCAAGATTGTAGGAACCGTGAGGTATCTGAGTGATGTCCTCAAAGAATCCGAAGACCTTCTGAGGCTCAAGTGAAGTAAGTTTTTTCATTTAAAATCTCCATAAAAATGTTCTAAAGCACAAACTATAATATACCTTTCCGAATGATATGCCAATCGGGTGTGGTTCATGGTATAATTTGCAAGGATTTCAGATTTTTTTACTATATTTGTAGAGGGTTAATATGGTTACAAATGACGAAGGAATAGTACGTTTTAAACATACGATAATGGAGGAGGTTTGCCGCCTCGCCTGGGATAATAATCTTAACGAGGACACTAAGGCCGAGCTGGTCAACAAGATCATTCCCGGTCCCAAGCCTCTTTTCAGATGCTGCATTTATAAGGAACGCGAGATCGTAAGAGAAAGGATCCGCCTTGCCTGCGGAATGGACACTTCCGATAATCAGGGTTCCAACAATATAGTGCAGGTTATTCATGCCGCTTGCGACGAATGTCCCATTTCCGCATATTCCGTAACGGACAACTGCAGATTCTGTCTCGGAAAGGCATGCATCAACTCATGTAAATTCAACGCTATTTCACCCGGTGACGTAAGAATGCATATCGATCCCGCCAAGTGTAAGGAATGCGGTATGTGTGCAAAGGCTTGCCCTTACGGTGCCATTGTGCACCTGGAGAGACCCTGTAAGAAAGTTTGTCCCGTCGGTGCGATCACTTATGATGAAAACGGCATCTGTAAGATAGACGAAGATAAGTGTATCAACTGCGGACATTGCATCCACAGCTGTCCTTTCGGTGCTATCGGCTCCAAGACTTATCTTGTTCCCATCATTCAGGATATCCTTGCTGGTAAGGAAGTTATTGCAATGGTAGCTCCCGCAATTGAAGGACAGTTCGGTGCAGATATCGATATGGCATCCATCAAGGCAGCACTTCTTAAACTCGGATTCTCCGATATGATCGAAGTCGGTCTCGGCGGAGATATGACTGCTGCATTTGAGTCCTATGAATGGAGCGAAGCACGCAAGGAAGGCAGAAAGATGACAACTTCATGCTGTCCCGCTTTCATAAACATGCTCAGAAAGCATTTCCCCGATCAGTATCGCGACAATAAATCAACCACAGTTTCGCCCATGTGTGCGATATCAAGATATCTTAAGCTCACACATCCCGGATGTACCACTGTATTTATCGGTCCCTGCATTGCCAAGAAAGCAGAGGCACAGGAGCCCAACATTCCGGATAATGCGGATTATGTAATTACATTCGGTGAGTTCAGGGCGCTTCTCCGATCAAGAGATATGAAGCTTGAACATGTGGACGGAGAGTATCAGATGGCTTCTTCATTCGGTAAAAAGTTTGCATCCGGCGGCGGTGTTGCCGGTGCGGTTATCGAATGCATGAAAGAAAGAGGAGAGGATACTTCCGATATCAAGCTTCTTAAAGTTGCGGGCGGAGACGAGTGTAAGAAAGCACTTCTCCTTCTTAAGGCAGGAAGACTTGAGGAAGATTTCATAGAGGGAATGGTATGCCCAGGAGGCTGCGTAGGCGGTCCTTCCAAGCATATGACAGAGGTAGAGATCACCAAGGCAAGAAACGAACTTCTTTCCAAGGCGGATGACAGAAAGATCCTTGATAATCTTAAGGATTATCCCATGGATAAGTTCTCGATGAACAGGCATGCACACATGAATCCTGAGCTTATCGAGAAGGTTTTCCCGAAGAATTAATTAAGTGGAAAAACGGCTGTATTTCATGTATAATACAGCTTGTTTGCAGCCGTAGTATATCGGTAGTACGTCAGCTTCCCAAGCTGAAGAGGCGGGTTCGACTCCCGTCAGCTGCTGTAAGCTATTAACCTCGTAAACAGGGTGTTTACGGGGCTTTATAGTATAAAGGAGGATTTAAAAATGGCTAGTATGATGCAGTCCAGACGTGAACAGAGGATGATCTATAATCCCGAGGACACATTACTTGATGACAGAACTTATAACATGGCTCTCGGCGGATCGGTTATGTATGGTCTGATCCTTAATATTGTCATGTGCGTAACTCTCGGAAACCGTCTGACGGTTGCAGTATATAATAATCCCATGATCGCTCTTTATCTGATCATCGGATATTTTGTATGTGCATTTATCGGTGTTCTTATGTCGTCAAAATCCGATAATCCCGTTATCAGCTTTATCGGGTATAACCTTGTTGCGGTTCCCATCGGACTTGTACTTTCCCTTACCGTTTCAGCATATGTAAGAGGCGGCGCAGGAGATATTGTTATCCAGGCTATCATTTACACCGCAGTATCCGCAGCCTGCATGATCGTTTTGTCCATCGTATTTCCCGATTTCTTCTCCGGACTCGGAAAGATCCTTTTCGGAAGCCTTATCGGACTTCTCGTTGCAGGACTGATCTCCGCATTGTTTTTCCCCGGAGCTTACAACCTGATAACTTGGATCGGTGCGGCAATCTTTGCGCTCTATATCGGATATGATTACTGGAGAGCGCAGCAGTTCCCCAAGACACTTGATAACGCTATCGATTGTTCGCTTGATATTTATCTTGATATCATCAACCTCTTCATCAGAGTTCTCAGAATTCTCGGAAGCAGAGGATCATCAAGAAGAAGATAATCAATAAGACGGTAAATGACAGTGGGGACGTACCTGACAACCGGTACGTCCCCACTTTTATATTTATAAGATTTCGTCGGAGATGGTGAGTTTGCCTGAATCGATAACTTCGTAAATATCTTCGAAGCACATTGGCTTTCCGTAGAAATAACCCTGGAGTCTTCCGCATCCTTTTTCGGTAAGGAACTTCGCGGCTTCTTCGGATTCGACGCCTTCTGTGAGAGTTTTCATATTGAGTGCGCATGCAAGGTCTAAGATTGTTCCTATGATCTTGCGTGCGTTTTCTTTTACCCTGTCATCATCGAAGTTCTTGAGGAATACCATATCGATCTTAAGCACATCGAAGTTGTAATCCTTGAGTACGTTAAGTGATGAATAGCCGGAACCGAAATCATCGAGCCAGATGCTGTATCCCTTTTGGTGAAGGGCGTCCATGGCTGTTTTTAATGTGTTGGTTTCGTCGGTCAGTGCACTTTCTGTGATCTCTACATGGAGATATTCTTTGGGTATACCGTATTTTTCTACAAGTTTTTCAAGTTCGGAAACGGCATCCATTAGCTCAAAATCGAGTCTTGAGAAATTGAGTGATACGGGGAATATCTTTTCACCCTTATCGAGTTTGCTTCTTAAGTCCTTACATACTTTTTCATATATGCAAAGGTCGAGTTTGTTGATCTGACGGCATTCCTCGAGTATCGGTATGAATGCTCCCGGTGAAAGGAAACCGAACTCCGGATCCACCCATCTTGCAAGTGCTTCACACCCGCATAGTTTCTTATCGTCCGACCATACAACGGGCTGGTAGTAAACCTGAATGTAATCTTCGCGGATTGCTTTATCAATGTTATTTAAGATGTGCTGACGAAGATTGAAACTGTCATGCATCTTCTTATCGTATTCGATATAGAGTTTATCAGCATGATGGGAGATTGAGTGAACCGCATATCTTGCTCTGTCTATATCACTTCTTGGATCCGAGCTTTCGGTGGGGCGGTATCCGCCGACTTTGAGTTCGAGGTAAAGCTCTTCGGTGGATTCTTTTTTCAGGATCTGTCTCATCTGCTCTATGCGGTCTTCAAAACCGTCGATCCTTGTAAGAACCATGAAGTGATCGTCGGACATCCTGCCGTAGATATCTTTTTCAAAAACAGTGGCAAAGCCCTGTGCGAGCTTCTTGAGGAGTTCGTTTCCCTGAGTATATCCCAGATGATCGTTATATGTTCTGAAATTTGCAATGTTGAAAAAGAGATAGATTAGTTTCGAAGGATCCGAGTTTTTAACAAGTACATCGGCTCTCTCTGCGAATTCTTTTGCATTGGGAATGCCGGTAAGGTCATCTGTTATCGATGCCTTGATGAGCTGGGCGGATTTACGTGCCTCGCTATGTCTCTGGTGATAGATACTTACGACCACCGCAATCAGGGATATGAAAAATGTAGCGTAGTTTATCTGATCTGCTTCAAGAACGGGTTTGACATTACCTTCAAGATCGACACCGTATGTATCGAGGTAGTTTATATATGTGTAGCCGATAACGGAGAGCATGATTATGGAGATGTATGGTCTCCAGATCAGCAGACATGCGGCGTAGAGCACCATGGTAAGGAAGCAGAGGATCATACGTCCTTTTGAAAAGTCGCTTTCCGATACTTTCCATCCGAAGTATACGCAGACACCGGTAAACAGTACCGTAAGAGTAATACTTATAAACGGTGATCTGCTTATCTTATTGCTTGTGTAGAGGATGGAGTATATGAGCATGAATACTCCGATAAAAAGAAGGAGCCAGTAGTTCTTGGAATATTTGAAAAATAGTTCGAATGTGGCGTACTGCCCGGTTAAGACATATTTTTTGATGAAACGCAGGATCATCCAGCTTTCAAGAACAATGATTATCAAGGCCATGAAAAATGTCGACCGGATATTGGCATCACGATGGAATGCCTTCTCGTACGGAGACATTTTCACGAACCCGAAGAAATCTTTTAAACGGTACCAAACACTTTTCTTTTCCATGGTTTTCCCCCTCGATCATATGTATGATCATCCACAGATTATTTATTTTGATATTTTTCTATTCGGTTTTTAACGTTGGCCTGAAGGTTCCTGTAGTAGAACATGTAATCGTAAACGTGGAGCGATCCGGGCGGAAGTGAAGGAACGGGATTGGGATATATTTCCGTATCTATATCCGCGATCTTTATTACTCCGCGCTTTTCATCTATGTATCCTCCGCAGAAACGAGGAATTTCTTCTACGATATTTCCGTCCCCGTCGGTGAAGCATGCTCCGAGATTTTGCGATATGAGAGCAGGTGTCGAATCTGTTTTCCAATTAAGAGGATTGATGCAATAACAGGTTCTTCCTGCGGGGCATATGAAGGAGTCGTGTACATCTACGGTCTCACAGTCAAAGCAGATGATAACGCCCGTATCGTCCGCATTCTGAGCGGGAACGAGCCAGGGATACTGTAAAACATCTTCTTCGTCAAAAGACCATCCTATGGCATATACGGCTACAAGTTTGTCATACAGATCTTCATCATCAAAAAAGTCTTTGACCAGTCTAAGGCACATATCCCCGCCCTGAGAAAAACCTGCGAGGATAATGGGGCGTCCGTCGTTTTCATTTTCCAGATACCAGCTGAAAGCATTGGCGATATCTTCGTAAGCAAGTTCCAGATATTCTTCCCTGTCTATGGCATTCAGATCATATACGCTCATTGCAGCCTGCCTGTAGAAGGGAGCATACATCCTGCAATCTTCTTCATATATACCGCGTTCCATGTTGAGTGCTGCGGTGAACTTTTCGAGCGATTTCTTTTCACCTATGGACATGTTGCGGCGGTCTCCTGTGTAGACGGTGGGGGCAATGAGGAAGAGGTCGACATCTTTATCATCCCCTTCAGCAAAATAAGCCCACGAATCGCGCGAGGAATAATCCGGGACGCGTTCGATCCGGGCTTTTGAAATCATCATGCAGGAAGTGACAACTGTCAGTATGAAAACCGCCAGTATGATCAGATCTGCGATTATCCTGTTGTTTCTGTTATTTTTGAACATTTAAAAAATGTTACTTTCCCCATAAGAACTCTCTGTAAATTGATTATACTACACGTTATATTTCAATAAAGTATTAGTCTTTAATTTCCTAATATGACAAAATACCTGAGCTTATTTAATAACGGTATATGATATGTTATAATTACTTGCTGTTCGGGCATTTATGCCCGATGAGGAGAATGAAAAAGGATCGGAAAAGATGAAGGGCCTGAGGAAGTTTATTGCTGTCTTTCTCATAATCACGGGATTTACCGTACTTTTAGCCGAAGGGGCGTATTACTATCTTGTTAATACCCGCTTCGAATTATTCGGTCATCCCTGTGATGTTTACATGGAAAATCTGTGCTTTGAAGGAAGCGAGATAACCGATATAGTGACTCTCGAAAAGGGACTTGCCAAATTCGGTAATCTTAAGAGCGTAAACCTCGGATCTTTCAGGCTTTACGTGGAGGATATTCCCGGTCTTCAGAGTCTTTATCCCGGTGTTGCATTTACTTATGATACATGGATCAATATCGAGGGCGAAGATTACCCGATAGATGCGAGTAAAGTAAGTCTTACCGATCACGGTTATACCAACATCGAAACCCTTATAACAAAGCTGGCATATCTTCCTTCCCTGACGGAAGTTTCCTTCGGGGAAAATCACATAACCGCAGCAGACAAAGCACGTCTAAAATCTCTGTTTCCGGCTGTTAATTTCATCGTAGTCGAACTCTATGACATATGCGGACAGGTTTATCCCGCCGATGCAACGAGTATCGATCTGAAACGTTCACGCATCATAATCAGTAATCCCATGAAGGATGAACTGTTTGAAAATCTCTCTCTTTTCCCGGATCTGGAGAGTGTTGATCTGCACGGTCAGGATCTGTCCTGGGAAGAAAGAGTGGAGTTGTCACATAAATTCCCCAAGGTTAATTTCGGTTGGGAAGTAGAATATAACGATGTCGTCTATGACTCGTCTGAAACGCTCGAGATCGATCTTACGAGGAAGAGATTATCGGAAGATGACCTTGCTGTTTTAAAGGAGCTTACAGAGCAAATAAGAGGCCTTGAGAAGCTTATCGTATGTGACTGCGGACTCGACAATGAAACTCTCGGAGAATTCAGAAAAGAAATCCCCACCGTTAATCTGGTATGGCGTATTCGCATGGGTAAGTGGAGCCTGAGAACCGATCAGGTTACATTCTCCGTTCTTATCTATACATACAATTACGAAAGACTCAGATCCAAGGATATTCAGGTTCTTAAGTATTGCACGGATCTGAGATGTCTTGATCTCGGTCATCAGTCCATCGTTGATATTTCCGTAATAGGAGATTATCTTCCCGAGCTCAGACTGCTTATCATGGCGGATAACTGGATCAATGACATATCACCTCTTGCAAAGTGCAAACATCTTCATTATCTGGAGCTGTTTGTAAATAACCTTACGGATATTTCACCTCTTGCAGAGCTTCATGAACTGGTTGATGTAAACATCAGTTATAACAGACGCCTGTCGGATATCACACCGCTTCTTTATTCGCCCATGATGGAGAGAATATGGCTTGAGAGTACTTCCGTATCGTCGGAAGATTTCGACCTGCTTGAAGCTACGTATCCGAATGCAAAGGTTGTAAGAGTTGTACGAGGAAGGCCGTCGGTAGATCAGGGATGGCGAGACGGGTCTGCGAGATATTCCCAGATGATGGACATGTGGTTCAACAATTATTACGGGGATGAATTTTATAAATATGATCTTCTGGCAGTCGAGTTAGGGCTTCGAGACGATGAGTCGGAAGAGGCTCGAAATCACCCGTATTAAGGGCTTTTCGGGGGATGAAAAAATTTTTAAAAATCTTTTCAAAATATGCTTGCAATTGTGATATACGTATGATATATTTATCAAGCTGTTTGAAAAACGGGGTGTGGCTCAGCTTGGTTAGAGCGCCGTCTTAGGGAGGCGGAGGTCGCGAGTTCGAATCCCGCCACTCCGACTAAAAGAACCTTCATCAAATTGATGAAGGTTCTTTTTTTGTGCTTATGCGGCCGGGCTAACAAAATGGGCGAATAAAAGGGATTTGTTAGCTTCCGAGGAATATGAGTGTTTTAATCCGGATTACACTTTTCGGAAATGTATGGTAATGTATTAAGTCGAAATCAATGTATTAATGATCTGAAGTAAAAACTCTTCAGACGAAAGGAAACAAAATGAAAGTATCAGTATTACGTAAATATGCTGCTCTGATTGCAAGATCGGGAGTTAATATTCAGAAAGGTCAGGAGGTCAGAATTATCTGTGATCTCGACCAGCCCAAGTTTGTAGAGCTTCTTGTTGATGAATGCTACAAGGCAGGAGCTAAGAAGGTTGTTGTTGATTTTCATTATCAGCCTCTTGAGAAGCTTCATGTTCGTCATCAGTCCGTTACAACACTTGCTAAGGTAGAAGAGTGGGAGAAGGCACGTCTTCAGCATTATGTAGATGAGCTTCCCTGCCGTATCTATCTTGATTCCGAAGATCCCGACGGACTTAAGGGAATCAATCAGGGTAAGAAAGCTAAGGCATCTCAGAAGAGCTATCCCATCATCAAGCCTTACTGGGACAAGATGGAGAACAAGCATCAGTGGTGTATCGCCGCAGTTCCCGGAGCAAAGTGGGCTAAGAAAGTATTCCCCGATCTTCCCAAGGGTAGAGCAATCGAAAAGCTTTGGGAGGCAATTCTCTTTACCTCACGTGTTACCGACGATCCTCTTGCAGAGTGGGAAGCACATGATAAGGAGCTTGCTGCAAGATGCGAGTACCTTAACAATCTCGGAATCGCCGAGCTTCAGTACAAGGGAGATAACGGCACCGATCTTAGAGTAGGAATGATCCCTGAGGGAATGTTCCTCGGAGGACTTGAGACCAGCCTTCAGGGAATCGGATTTAATGCAAACATTCCCAGTGAAGAGTGCTACACATCACCCATGCGCGGAAAGGCAGAGGGCATTGTATATGCAACCAAGCCTCTTTCCTATGAAGGTGAACTTATCGAGAACTTCTCCGTACGTTTTGAAAACGGAAAGGCAGTTGAGGTTAAGGCAGAAAAGAATCAGGAACTTCTTGAGCAGATGATCTCCAAAGACGAAGGCGCTGCATACCTCGGAGAGTGCGCACTTGTTCCCGTTAATTCTCCCATATCGGAGTCCAATATTCTTTTCTATAACACTTTGTTTGATGAGAATGCGGCTTGTCATCTTGCACTCGGAATGGGATTTTCAAACACCATTCGCGGCTTTGAAAACAAAACTCTTGAAGAGTGCCGTAAGATGGGAATCAATGATTCCATGGAACATGTTGATTTCATGATCGGATATGAAGGTCTTGATATCGATGCCGTTACGAAAGATGGTAAAAAAGTGCCCATCTTCCGCAGGGGAAAATGGGCCTTCGAAGTTTAATAATTTAATTTGATCAATCATTCAGCATTATTGCAACGGTTAAGGCGGCAAATGCGAGAGGAATAACTATTCCGCAGATATACGGGATCAGGTAAGCTCTCCTTGCCGCTGTTTTTTTATCCCCGTCTTCCTTGGTTGCAAGATCGACTCTACATCTGAATTTGTAAGATTCAAAAGCAATAAAAGTAAAGAACACAAGATTGATAACCAAAACTACTATAGGGAATGCAATGAATACACTCGGTGATCCGTATTCTCTGAGGTTTGAATCGTATTCTGCAATGCCGTCTGCAAGTAATGTCATAAAGAAGAAGTTGATCACACCCATTACTATGCCGATAGCACGCCCGGATTTTTTGTATTTCTCAGATTCCTGAGAAACGTAGTATTCCTCCAGTTCCACTTCTTCCATCATACGATCCTGCATATCCGGATCATCCGAATCCACATATACGTTTTTGGGAGTGATATAAACTCTCGTTCCGCAATAAGGGCATGTTCCGAAGCGGTCCTCTTCGGGTTTGATCGTTCCGCCACAGTTAGGGCAATTACAAGTAACCATAAAAACCTCCGGGAAAAATTACCAGTCGCTGTTCCAGTCCGTATATCCGCTGTCCCAGTCATTGCTGCTCCAGGAATAATCGTATCTGTTGTCGTAGTGATTATTGTGATTATCGGTGCTGTAGGAGCTCCGGTCATCATAATAAGTCGATCCTCCGTAAGAAGTATACGTACCGTAATTGATAGGAGTGTCCTGATGATCTCGCATGTCATCAAGATTTGCAAAGACCGAAATAAACGCAAGTATAGTCAGGAATATGATGAATGTTTCTCTGATACTTTTTGGAATGGAGCTAATACTTTGGCGGAAGTTTTGACCAAGCAGGTATGCTCTGTAAGAAAGCAGTGCCAGAACCATTACCGCAAAGGGAGCCATATAGATAAAAACGCCGAGATCGATGCCTTGGGTATTCCTTAGCCATTGGAAAAAACGGAATGAAAAATAATACGAACAGAAAGCGAGCACAAAAAACAACAGAACGTGCACTGTAGTGATCGGTCTGCTGTTTTTAGGCTCGTAATAGGAAAACTTAGAGTTTGCTGCTTTTGTTTGATCCGCAGCCCATCTGACTTGCTGATTGATTAATTCTTCCTGAAATCTTTGGTACAGTTCATGGACGGCAAATGCTTCGTCTTCACCCTGATATCTGATGACTCGGGTTCCGTCCGCTTTATTTTTGTAAACGATGTAATCGCCCAATGCATCCTGATAGATTCCGAATGCTTTTGGTGCTCTAAAGTCTACTCCGACAAAGAATCTGGTTTTAGCGGGTTCATATCCGTTTGCCTTAAACCAGTTTCTTAATTCTTCAATAGTTCCGGGCTGTTCGAGGTTCGGTGTCATTTGATAGTTCCTTAGTTCTTGTGTCTGAATCCTTCTTATACAGAATGAAGTATGAACCGAAGAATGTCAATCCACCGACTACCATTACTATGATCTCAAGCTGCCAATCGGTTAATGAAATGACGCCTTTCATATTCAGTCCGAGCATTCCGTCCATAACCGTGTGAAGGACTATTGCGAGAGGATAGAGCCAGAGCTTTTTCTTATCCTTGCACGCATAGAATACGAGTATCGAAGCACCGGTGTGATAAAGGACGGCCCATATTCTCTCGAAAACATATAATCCGAGAGTTCCTACGGTAAATGCCGCAAGCTGATCGGGAATGGCAAGATATTGATCGATCATATCGGGGGCAACAGCGGCTACCTGCTCGATTATGGTGCTGTAAGCTCCTGAATTGATCATGAGGGCATAGATGATGAAATTGACGAAGTTTATACCGAGAACGATGATAACTTCGATTCCGCCGTGTCCGAGTCCGTAAGAGATCGAGGTCTCTCTGTTCTTTCTTTTGTTAAGGACGGTTTTAAATGCAACGAACCTTCCGGTTTCTTCGAAAAGTCCGGGGAAGAATCCTACAAGGATCGACCAGAGAACGGGACGTGCGTTTATGAAGCGTGCCGCAGCATGATCGGGAAGTCCCATGTATGTGGGGAAGATCAGTGCATTCTGGATGGGCTTTTCAAGTATCAATGCGAAAAGCACGAATGCAACCGCACCTGCCAGAATGGTGGTGAAGCGTTCTTTCTTTTTGATGATCCAAAGTATCCATATGAGTACTGGTACCGTGAAGAAAATAATACATCCGAGTGTTAAGAGTCCTATCTGTGCTCCTGAAATATTTGCGAATTCGTACATATCAGTCCTGTTCCTTTCCGGAATTTGATTCCTCTTTATAAATCCTATATGCGTAGATGATCGTGAGTACGCCCGTAAGCAACGTAAGAATTGATGTAATGATCAATGCATGCATTGCATTGGGAAGTGCGAATGCAAGAACGATTGCGAGTGCACCCACCGCTACGATAAGGTAAGAAGCGAATCTGTTACTCTTGCTCCAGGTTACGTCGTTGTATCTTGTCCACGCGCATCTTACGCCGACAATGGAGTTGATGCGGGTTTTAGGCATGTAGTTTCCGAGAACGATGAACATGATCCCAAGACCGATGCAGAGGATCCTCGTTACATCCATGGAGATCACATTGGTGCCTTCGTTTGCGATCCTCATACCTTCAAGGTTGATGAAAACATAGATGACAGCCATGAATGCTGAGCTTACTAGACCGACTATGGTGGTTACCTTCGCGTTGTTTGTGTATCCCGCCCTTGCTTTTTCGTCATCTGTTTTCTCCGCTTTGTTTTCAAATCCTCTGATCTGAACGGTGATGTAGAGCATGACCATCAGGAAGACTCCGACGATGACGAAGAGCTCACTTTTGTTACCCCATCTGTCGACAGTTCCGCTTGAGTCATAGTGCATGGGCATTATTTCCGGCAGCGAATTGTAAACAAGTAGGGTAAATGCCGCAGGTATAAGTGAAAGGATCCACATTGTTACTTTTAAGATATTATTGTTTTTCATTACTTCTTTCCTCCGAATTGTCCGACCCACATCAGCAGTTCTTCAAAAACGGTTGTGTTGATCTCGTAGTAGACGAAATTTTTTTGTTTGTACTCCATTATCAGATCGGCTTCTTTAAGTAATTTCAGGTGATAGGAGAGTGCCGCGGGCGTGATGTCCAGCTTTTCGGCTATCTCGCCGGCATTCATCCTTCCCTCCTTGAGCATTACCAATATGTCTCGCCTTTGTGAATCCGATAATACTTTGAAAATGTTTGCATTTCCCATATTTATCACCGGCCTTCCAAAATCTATTTAAAAATATTTTTAAATTCCTTGAAAAAAGAATACCCCCGGCGAGCGGGGGTGTCAATAACTATTTAAAAAAATTTTTAAATTGCTTTTTTCATCTTCTTATGGATGCCGTAAATAAGCGGTATGACCATGATGATCCAGACTATGGGCTCTGCGATTATGATTCCCGTGTATTTAAGAACGGGAGTAAGGAAGATTGCTATAAGCAGTTTTCCGAGAAGCTCAGCAAAGCTTGATATGACGGGAAGCTTGTGCTCGCCCATACCCTGGAGCGCGTTCCTGTAAACGGATATGAATGCGGTGACAAAATAAAACAGTGTATCGAACTTCTGGTAGTTAACGGCATTCACGATGATCTCGGGCTCACTTGTACTGGTAAGAGCTTCTATGATCTTCGGGCAGATCGTGTAACTTACGAGAACGCAGAGAGCGGAGTAGAGGATCGAGATTATGACCGTAACTTTGATACCTTCTTTAATACGGTCTATACGTCCTGCCCCGTAGTTTTGTCCGCTGTAGGTTGCCATTGCGGTTCCGAATACTCCGAAGGGAAGCATGTAGATTCCGGAGAGTTTTCTTGTTGCGGAATGTGCTACGACTATGTTGTCTCCCAGGGAGTTGATGGCGGACTGAAGTGAGAGCGTTCCGAATGCAACCATGGAGCTCATGAGTGCCATGGACATTCCGGATGAAAGAAGAGCGCGGAGTCCGGTTTCTTTTTGCAGGATGAGGTCCCTGATTCCGAAGCGGAGCTCTTTATATCTGATGTAAGTATAGATGTAGCAAAGGACGGCACAGATGATCTGACTGGTTACGGTTGCCGCTGCCGCTCCTTTTGTTCCCAGGTTTAATTTTCCGACGAAGGCGATATCGAGAACGATGTTGAGTACTGTCGATATGATCAGGAATATCAGTGGAGTGTAGGCATCGCCGACTGCGCGAAGTGATGCCGCAAGGCAGTTATAGAATGCTGCGAAAATCAGACCTGCAAGCATTATTGCTATGTACTCGGATGCGCTTTCTCGTACGGTTGCGGATACATTCAGAAGGTTAAGTATCGGATCGAAGAAAAGAAAACATACTGCAATGATCGCTACCGAAAATCCCAGGGAGAGTGTGACGGATGAAGCCACGGAACGTTTTGTTTTCGACATGCTTCCCGAGCCGTAGTGCATTGCGGTGATGACACCGAATCCGTTTGTGAGACCTATGATGAATGAACTTGTCAGGTCGTAGAGAGACGAGACTGAACCGGCTGCGGCAAGGGCGTCTTTTCCGAGGTAATACCCGAGGATCTTCATGTCCGCAAGGGAGTAGGCAAGGTTAAAAAGCCTTCCCAGTAAGATGGGAAGGGAGAAAAGGCATATTATTTTGAGCGGGTTACCTTTTGTAAGTTCTTTCATGATTTTGATTCTAACAGATTTTTCAGATAATCTGTAAATTCATTTTGAAATGATTTATAATATCCGTTAACAGAGAATTTTCTCTGAAAATTTCATATTTTTAGGGGGTCTTATATGAATCAAAAGAGTTCTGCCAAGCTTACCATGAGGATGACGCTGATTCTTTATGCGCTTATCCCGCTCATCTGTGCTTCTTCAATTCTAGCAATTGCTCTTATCGCTCTCAGTTCCAAAGAAATGAAATCATGGACCAACAGTTCACTGGTTCAGGTCATTAAACAGACCGGTGAATCATTTGATACTGTGGTGGTCACAAATAAGGAGATCATTCAGGCATTCGGCTCTGCTCCCATTGTTAAGGAATTTCTTCTTCATCCCGACGATCCCGAACTTGCGGCTCAGGCTCAGCAGTATTCCGTTGATTTCTTTGCGGCACTTGACGGATGGGAGGGCCTTTATATTGCCGACTGGGATACCAAGGTCATGACTCATTCCGCTGTTCCCGCAGTTATCGGAATGGTCCTCAGGGAAGGTGAATCCAGAGATAATCTTCACAATTCCATTCTCGGTGCCAACGGAGTTTACAATACCGGAATAATCACATCTCCCTCTTCGGGACAGCTTGCCGTATCTCTTTACTATCCCATAATGGATAACGGCAAACCTATCGGATTTGTCGGCGGAGGCTTTTTCGTACATGATATCGCCGATAAGATATCCGATGTTTCTTCTCTTGATCACGATACCGCCTATATATATTTTGTTGATAATAAAGGAACGATGCTTTATCATCCCGATGAAACAAAGATAGGCAATCCCGTTGAAAACGAAGCGGTCAAGAAACTTATTGCAGAGCTTGAAGCCGGAAAACATCCCGAGCCCGCCTGCATTACATATAACTATAAGGGAACTACCAAGTATGCCGCATATTATGTCGGAGCGGATGATACATACATTGCGGTTCTTACCGCAGACCAGAATGATATCCTTTCCGGTGTTAATTCCACGAAGATCACGAGCCTTATCATTACTTTGATCAGTGTTGTTATTTTCACCATCCTTGCTATTGCGGTTGCCGCTATCATTTCCAAACCTCTTAAGAAAGTGTCCGAGGCAATCTCCGTGCTCGGAACCGGAGATGTTACTGTCGACTGTGATGCACATTCGATGATCAGCGAGACCGTCAACATTATCGGTTCGTTCCACTCACTCAGAAATTCTCTTAATGAATCCATGAGATCGGTCAAGGATTCCGCAAATGTTCTTAATGCCGCGATAGTTAATGTTGATGAGATGACCAGTAATAATGTTGAATCCATCTCACAGATCAACACTGCGATCGGAGAGGTTGCATCCACATCCCAGAGCGTTGCCGAGAATGCGCAGATCATGGCAGAAAAGGCAGTTGAACTCGGAACCGATGTCGAATATCTCAACGATAATGTACGCAAGCTTTATGAGGAGTCCCAGACTATAAGAGAAGCAAACAGCGAGGCAACGGATTGCATGAACTCCGTTTATTCCGGAGCAAATGAGTCTGTTGAAGCTATGAAGAGCATCAACGATAAGATCGCAGAGACCAATACTGCTATCGGAAATATCGAGACAGCGGTTCAGGCCATCGAATCAATCGCAGCTCAGACCAACCTCCTGTCACTCAATGCGTCCATCGAGGCTGCAAGAGCGGGAGAAGCGGGACGCGGATTTGCGGTTGTTGCCGATGAGATCAGATCGCTCGCAGATTCTTCAGCAGAATCTGCCAAGGAGATCAAGCAGATCATTGAGAACGTGATCGTAATGTCCAACGGAACCGTCGATATCAGTAACAGAGTATATGAAGTCATCAGTAAGGAACGTGAGGATATCGAACAGGCTCAGGAGAAGTTCAATATTCTGTCCGAATCTGTTGCGGCTTCCATTACAGAGATCGATACGATAAGAGACATTACCGGACAGCTCGACAAGATCAAGGCGGATCTTACCAATTCCACCACAGAACTCGGAGCTATATCGGAAGAGCTCGGAGCTTCCGCAGAGGAAGTTGCGGCTTCCTGCCAGACAGTTACTTCAGCATGTACCGATACTCTTGATTCTACGGTCAAGATGCGTGATGTTAACCAGGACATGGGAGTTGCCATCGATTACTTCAAACTTTGATAAGATGTTTTCTTTTGAGAGGGCGCTTTTGCGCCCTCTTTTTATTTAATGCCTATTTTGGTATTTTGCGTATTATTGGTTGATATTTTAGTACCCCGATATTAAAATTAGAGTAATTATGAATAAAGCTGAGACAATTGCGAGACAAAAGATCATAATTGTATTCTTCCAGCTTACGGGTATCGGATTCGGTATCAGTCTGCTTATTTTTCTTGTGGGAATGCTTACTCACAGAATAGACGATGCCAAGCATATCTATCTGATCACCAGAATTATCATTCCCACTGCGATAAATGTAATAGCTTCGTTCGTTGCACTGTACGTAAATGCTTCGGAAAAATTCGATAATTCCATGAAGTGTTTCGTGTGTTCTTTTGCATTTGCAACGATCGGCGGAAGCTTGTCATTCTGGAACGGCTACTATGTAGTTTTATGGTGCCTTCCCATTCTTGCGGTTATTTTCTGCAGTGTATTCCATGAAATCCATCTTCTGTACAGCGTTACGGTTTATTCGATAATCCTTGTTGCGATGAGTGCGTTTTTCCAGATGCTTCTTCATCCCGAGGAATACAATTATTTCCTGCAGAGCATGCTTGTAGTTATGTTTGTTCTTGCCTGCGGCGCGATAGTTTCAAGAACGATCATCATCTATAACAAAGAGATGCAAAATATCGTCTATGCGGCGAATGAGAAGCAGGAGAGCTACAGACAGCGTCTTGAGATTGATCAGCTCACATATCTCCACACAAGACCTTACGCCCAGGAAAAGGCCGATATATTCCTTCTTAACGCATCACCCGAACATCCCGTATCCCTTGCGGTTGTCGATCTGGATTTCTTCAAGAGCATCAACGATACATACGGACATAAAAACGGTGACGTCGTTCTCTGGAAGTTTGGTGATACGGTTAATAAGAACATGAAGGATAACCTGGTTGTCGGACGTTACGGCGGTGAGGAATTCATCTTTGTATTTGACGGCGGAGACTTCCATGATCATATCGAGTACATGGACGATCTCAGGGAAAAGTTCGGAAAGGTACATTACAAGTTTACCGAAAGGAATGTCACATTCAGCTGCGGTATCGTAAGCTCCACATTCCCCACCACATTCTCCGATGCGTTTAAATATGCCGATGCCGGCGTATATGCATCCAAAGAGGGCGGAAGAAACAGGGTAACGGCGTATCTGATGCCCGAACCGGTTAAGGAATAATTCAACAGATCATAAGCTTCAGGGCGGTTTTCTTGTAAAAAGAGAACCGCCTTTTTCGTGTGGAAAATTTTACACATGGCATCATATAGAATCTGTCTTGTAAGGGCGAAGTGCCCCGGTTTGAAAGGAAGGTTCTTATGAGTACATTAAAAAACATTTTCAAAAAAGATTATTTATATCTCGGAATTCTGACCGTATTTCTTATCGTTGTTGCTTTCTTTATTTTTTCAATAACAGTGAAAGGCCTCGAGAGAAATGACAGCGATGCCCTGAATGATTATTTCAAGATGCTCGAGGATGAGTATGTCGGCAGCGCAAGAGAATATCTGAATGAAGAGGGTTATGTGAATTCGGGAGTGATGCTCAATCACACCACCGATGAGAACGGGATCAGGACTTACACATTAAGCGTTCACAACAGCAGATTTGAATATGCTTCGGAAGAGAAAAAGGAGGAGATAATGGCAGCACTTGAGGAACTTTCTTTTACGGATCCGAGATGCTCGACAGGTATCAAGATTATTTAAATTTAACGGCGGATGGGTTATACTGTTAGTGTCTGTTTTACAGACAATCCAAATAAAAATTCAGTATAAGGAGACAATATGGCTCAGCCCGTTGAAGGAGAACTTTACAGACATTTTAAAGGCGGTTTGTACAGGATCGTCACCATAGCACAGCATACCGAGACTTCAGAGGGACTTGTGATCTACAGATCCGAAGAGGAT
>JAEEGL010867618.1_pt1 | contig 18531 bp, 11 predicted proteins | sample 9134231 | NCBI WGS metagenome assembly JAEEGL01 (sample SAMN16246548, study PRJNA631951) | gut metagenome | biome: gut microbiome; feature: rumen; material: fiber-attached | host: Bos | place: Iran: Karaj | collected 2018-10 | reverse complement strand
GCGCGCTGGCGGATGGTGTTGCGAGTGTCGGCTTGGAAGGTCTCCGCGAATTTTGAGATGATTTCCGGTGTAAGGGAGTTTGAAGTTTCCATGATTGGGCCATTATACCACACGGCTGAAAAATGTGACATGAGATTTGTAAAATAGGTGACTTGTCAAATAAAACTGTTAACGTGCGGGCTAAAGTTGTCCACTTTCGCTTGCACAAAGAATTCCACTTTTGCTCGCACGGCAACAGCCGCCAACAAAAAGCTTGCAAAAAAAATGAAATGCCAGTAATATCTTAAGACAATTTAATTGGCACTTGCGTTTTGCAACATGTCGGTCCGCGTGAAACCTGGAAAATTTTGCGAAAGGGACTGAGTTCATTGCGAACGCGCCCATTGGGCGTGTTACTTTGGCTTTCCCCTTTTCAGGTATTTCCAGGACCTCACGCGAGAGAGCGGGTGGCATGCTCTTTTCATTGCCATCCCTCCTGTTCGGAGACGCTGGTGCCGCAAATGGAAGAGCATTTGTCAAATGGAAAGCCCGCAGTGGAACTTTGGCCATCGGAAAACGACGTCGGCGCCTGAGCAGCCGGCAGCGTCCGGCTTTGCCGACAATGAAGCCCAACCGACAGCTCCTCAGCCTGTGTCCCTGTCCCCGCCTGATGCCGCCGCAGCCCCCAGCGTTGCGGAAATGCTCGCCGACATCAATTCCGTCGGCGGCGGAAGCGGGACTTCTGTCTTCAACGATGCCGAGGGGGAGAACTTCTCCATTCATCCAATCCTCAAGCAAAGCATCGAATGGGGCGCGTCCGACGTGATGATCGCGGGCGGCCGTCGTCCCGTTTCGCGTGTGAATGGCAGGATGCGCCAGATGACGGACTTTCCAGTTCTAACGCCTGGGGAATGCGACCGCCTCATCCGCTCTATCCTGAAGGACAGCCAGCTTGGCGCCCTCGACAAGAACTGGGAGCTCGACTGCTCCTACGAGCTGGACGGCTACCGCTTCCGCGTCAACGTGCACTTCCAGATGCATGGTCTTGCCGCCGTGTTCCGTCTTCTCGGCGAAAAGATCTTCACGCCGGAGCAGCTGGGCATCTCCGACTCGATCATGAAGCTCTGCGACCTTGACCAGGGGCTTGTGATCGTGACGGGACCGACAGGTTCTGGCAAGACGACGACGCTCGCGACGATGATAGACAAGATCAACCGCGAGAAATCCTACCACATTCTGACCATCGAGGACCCCGTCGAAATCGTCCATCAGGAACTTTATGACTGCGTCATCACGCACCGCGAACTCGGCACGCACACCCAGAGCTTCGACAACGCCCTGCGCTCCGCCCTCCGCGAGGCGCCGAACGTCATCCTCGTCGGCGAAATGCGCGACTTCACGACAATCGCCCTCGCTCTCACCGCCGCCGAGACCGGCCACCTCGTTTTCGCGACCCTCCACACCATGAGCGCCTCGGAGACGGTGAACCGCATCATAGACGTCTTTCCCGCCGAGCAGCAGAGCATGGTGCGCGCCCAGCTGGCCGGATCGCTGCGCGCCGTCGTCAGCCAGAAGCTCTTGTTCCGGATTCCAAAGGGCCGCGTCGCCGCCCGCGAGGTGATGATCTGCAACAACGCCATAGCGAACCAGATCCGCACCTCGCGCACACACGAAATCTACTCCTCGATCCAGTCTGGCGCCCAGGAGGGCATGAAGACGATGGAGGAGAACCTTGCGGAACTCGTCCGCGACGGACTTGTCGAATACGACCATGCCAAGGCCAAGGCCAACGACGAGAAGGTTTTCGACAGCTACCTTACCGCAAAACTCAACAAGACCGTCAAAGGCGGCCGCTAACAGCTTTAGGAGACTTTCGACCTCGCCATGCACCTGATAGACCAACTGCTCAAGACGATGACCGAGATGGGGGCCTCCGACCTGCACATCAAAACCGGCCACCGCCCCGCGGTGCGCATCGACGGCGCGCTTCGGCGGCTTGACGTCCCGGAGGTTACGCCGGATCAGGCCGACGAAATCGTGGCGCGCGTCCTGCCTGCGAACCTCCTCAAGCGCTTCGAGCGCGAACACGAGGCTGACGCATCGTATCTGCCGGAGCAGGGCGGGGACCGATTCCGCGTGAACGTCTACTCCCAGCGCAACACCCCCGGAATCGCCTTCCGCCGCATCCCGCGCGAGATTCCGACACTGGACGGCCTCCACCATCCGCAGATCCTCAAGAAATTCTGCGAACTCGACAAGGGCCTCGTTCTCGTGACCGGCCCGACGGGTTCCGGCAAGTCCACGACCCTCGCGGCGATGATCCGCTACATCAACGAGCGCGACCCCTACCACATCATCACCATCGAGGACCCGATGGAGTTCGAACACGAAGACGCGAAATGCGTCATCGAGCAGCGCGAGATCGGCCTCGACACCGACTCCTTCGCCGAGGCCCTCCGCCGCGCCCTCCGCCAGGACCCCGACGTGATCCTCCTCGGCGAGATGCGCGACGCCGAGACGATGACGATCGCCACGGCCGCGGCCGAGACGGGACACCTCGTCCTCTCGACCATCCACACGAACGACGCCAAGCAGAGCGTCTCGCGAATCGTCAACACCTTCCCCCCCGAGCAGCAGTTCCAGACGCGCCTCAAACTGGCCGCGACTCTCAAGGCGGTCATCAGTCAGACGCTCGTTCCTAAAAAGGGGGGCGGGCGCATCGCCGTCCTTGAAATCATGGTGGTGACGCCGTTCATCCGAGAGCTGATCTCCAAGGGCAAGTACGACGAAATCGACGAAGCCATCGAAAAGGGCACCTCCTACGGCATGCAGTCGATGAACCAGGATCTTCTCGCGAAGTGGATGGCGGACATCATAAGCGACGAGGACGCCCTTTCGAGCAGCATACGGCCCCAGGACCTCCAGATCGTCATGGAGCAGTGCCGCCTGAAGAAGGCGCAGTGGCTGGCCGGCCACGGAGGGGGGGCGCGTTGAGCGTGTCGGCATCCGAGCTTCCCAGACCTGCGGCGTCCCGCCACGTCAGCGAGACTTCGCGCACCTCCGCCTTCGTCGCGCTGGCCCTCGCCGTGGTCGGCGCCGGACTTTTTTGGCGACTCAGGTACGTCTTGGCCACGGAGTCGCCCGTCCTAAACGACCGGGCGCTTGTGCTGAACGTCCTCGTGCCCTTCCTCGTCCTCGCCGCCGGATGCCTTCTCATCTCCCTCATCTCGATTCTGCTCACCTCGCGGCAGGAGCGCATCATCGCGCAGGACCGCCGCCGGATCGAAACGACGGAGCAGGTGGCCGACCTCCTGGAGTCGCTCGACGAGGAGCACACGCAGAACTTCAGCTCCTGGCTCCACGACAGCATTGGCCACGGTCTGGTGCTGCTGAAGATGGACTTGGAGCATCTCGTCTCGGCCGGGCGGCTGGTGTCGGCAGACGCGGCCAACTCGATCGCGCATCTCGACGCCATGCTGACGGAGGTGCGCGGGATGGCCTCTTCGCTCTATCCAAAGATCATTACGGACGTGGGCCTTGCCGCCGCGCTGGAGTCGCTTGTCTCCCACTACCGCGCGATGACGCATCTCGACGTGGACAGCGCGATTGGCGCGCTTCCCTCCCTTGAGATGAGCCGCCGCCGCGCCTTCGCCATCTACCGCACCGTCCAGGAGTGCCTGACGAACGCCGCGAAATATGGGGCGTCGTTCGTGTGGGTCTCGGTCCAGGCGCGCGAAGGGCATGTGCACGGCACGATTCTCAACCATGCAAAGGCAGAGGACAAGGTCTCCCCGCAGAACGTGGAGGGCGTGGGAATCGGGCTGGAACTCATGGAGCTGCGTCTCCGGCGCATCGGCGGAAGCCTTTCCCGCGGCTGGGCCGAGGGGGGCGTTTTCAAGGTGGAGTTTGTGGCATGAAGGAAAACATTGGAAAAATCAGGGTCATGCTTGTGGATGACCACCGCGTCCTGACGGAGAGTCTGGCGGCGCTACTCAAGGCTGAGGGGGATCTCCACGTCTGCGGCGTGGCCGGAAATCTGGCGGAGGCGGAGGCGGTCTTCAAAAAGGCGCGGCCCGACGTCGTGCTGCTCGATCTGAACCTGGGCGCCGACGAGTCGGGCTTCACCTTCCTCCAGAAGGCCAAGGCCTCGGCGCCCATGGTGCGGATCGTCATCGTTTCGACGTTCGACGGGGAGACCTTCAGAAGCCACGCCCGCTCGCTGGGCGCGGACGACTACGTCGCGAAGGGCGCCTCGACCGCCGAAATCGTGGCCGCGATCCGCGGGGCCGTCCGGCGCAACCCGGTGCGTCCCGGCGGTACCGCGGCCTCCGCCGACGGCGCCGAGGGGCGGCGCAGAATCTTCGAGGGCCTTTCCGACAGCGAGCGCAAGGTCGTGGAGTACCTCACGGAGGGGATGTCCCAAAAGGAAATCGCGGCCGAAATGGATATTTCGGCCTCCACGGTCGGGACCTACGTGCAGCGCGCCCGCGACAAATTTGGCGCACGGTCCCTCGCGCATCTCGTCTCCATCGTCGAGTCGGTCATCGCCGAAGGAAAAGGAAAGGAACGGAAATAGACATGCTGGGCTCTCTCTTCTCGCACGGCTCCCAGGCGTTCGCGATACATGGCGCCAAGGGGCTCTTTCTCCGCGCCGCCTACGACGCGCGCGGCCGCGCCGTCAACGTCGACTACGCCCTTTACGGCACCTTCGACGAGAATCTCCGGCGGGACGTCGTGGACGATGTGCCGGTCTCGTACCGGAACCGGCCCGTCTGGGTCTCGGTCTTCGTCGAGAACATCGGGCAGCAGAACGACATCCGCGTGGTCGGCGTCGACGCCGGCGGCGACGAGCCCTCCCTGGCGAAGGTCGCCTCCCTGGCCGACACGCAGCTCCAGGCGGTGGAGGCGGACGACCGCGTCGAGTACGTGCACACCGTGGCGATGCGCCGCGGCCCCGGCGGCGCCGACTGGGTCGGCGGCTCCATGCCGGCCTCCATCATGCGCCGCACCTTCGACTACTGGCGCAAGCAGCGCAAGGGGCGCGGCTTCCGCCGCCCGCGCATCGGCTCGCGCCACATCGCCATCGCCAACCTCTACCTCGCCCTCCATCCGGAGGCCCCGGCGCGGAACGACGGCTACACGCTCCTCGCCCACTGGAGCCGCGATGTCGACTTCTTCTGCCTCATGAAGGGGCAGGCCTTCGTGGACTGCGGCAGCACAAGCGTCGATGCCTCCGCCACCTTCGACGACCACATGGACCACCTTTCCTCCTGGGCGCGGGCCTTTGTGGACCGCCGCGGCATCTCCGAGGCCGAGGGGCTTCGCGCCTGCGTCGTCTGCCCGGAGAAGGCCTCCCTCCCCTCCGACTACGAAATCGATCCGTCTAAGCTTGAGTTCTGGGAGGTGCCGTGGGACAGGATTCGGTGTTCCTCGGCGACGGTCGAGGGTGAACTGATGAAGGACCCCGAACTGGCGGTTTCCGCCCTGGGTCTGGCACTGCACGGAATCTGAAAGGGGGCCGCCATGAAGAAAACGCGTTTCTACTCCCTGGACTTCTCCTATTCCCTCCGCCACCACATCGGCGCCGTTTCGGCCTGGGTGTGGGTCGCCGTCCTGATCGTCCTTCTCTGCCTGCTCCAGTTCGGCGTCTGGTTCTGGGACCAGTACAAAAAGCCGACGCTTGACCGGCGAATGGCCGATTTCGACAGCGTTGCCAGGCCCATCGCGGAGCTGAACGCGGACTGGAAGAAGGCCAAGGAGCGCTATGACCCGCTCTATCCGCTCATGGCCGCCGAGGACGAGGCCCCCGTCCTCAGCTTGGTCGGGGCGCTTGACGTGCTGATGGCCCAGGCGCGCGCCTCCGGCGATGCGGCCGCCACGGCCTTCCGTCCGGATTTCCGCGTCACCTCGCTTTTGGTCGAGCGCGGCAGCAGGGCCCGGCTCGACCTGACGCTCCTGTTGCCGGAAACCGACCGCCAGTCATACTTCGAGCGGAGCAAGGCGTTTTTCACCGGCCGTCTGGATTCGGTGGCCGTTGTCGCGGAGTCGGGAGTCTCGAACAAGGTCTCCGTGTCGATGACGTGGGACAAGGGCGGGGCAATCACGCCGGAGACCACGAAGCTTGACGGCAGACTGGAGCTTTCCGTGGAGAAGGGCCAGACGGATGTCGCCAAGTTCCCCCCTGTCGCGAATGACGTGGTCCAGGCTGTGGGGATTGTCGAAAAGTGGCAGAAGCGCGTCGAGGGGTACAAGTTCGCCACGGACGTCCCCTGGTACAGGAAGGCCCTTGCGTTTTTTTCCAAGACGGCCAAGACGGCGGAACAGTCCCCGGCGAACTTCACGGACCTGATCGCCAGCGGCAAGGGCGTGGCCGAGTTCGAGCGCGCCCGCGCCGTCCATGTCGACCCTCTGCATATCTCGCAGGCGCTTCTCGCCGGGCGCCAGGCCGCCGTCAAGGCGGCGGGGGACGACGCCGAGGCCGTGAAGAAGGCCAAGTCAGCTCTCGCGGCCGCGACGGGGATTGCCGGCCGATTCGACGCCGCCTGGCGCGAAATGGCCTCGCGGCGCAGCCCGTACCGGCGCGAGAAGACGTTCCCCTGCCGGGAGCTCGACGAAGACCTCGCGCGCATCAAGAAGGTCTCGTCCGCGTCGGTGCCGCGCGCCAAGTACATCGCGAAGTGCCTGGAGCAGGCGGATCTTCATCGCAATGCCATCACCAACGGGGTGCGCTACAAGCATGTCTTCCAGGAGAAGACCTTCCACGACCGCGTGGCCCTTCCGCCTTTCCGCAAGGCGCTTGCCGAGACCGGGGCGAAAGGCTGGACCGCCGTGCTGGACGGCGCGAAAAAGGACAAGGCCGATGCCAAGTCGGAGATTCTGTTTCCGGAATGGTCGGTGGGTGTCGGACCCGATGCGGAAGGAAAAGGGGCGGATGTCGCCCCCGTGTCCATCGAGACGGTCCGCCAGGCCGTCGCCAATGCGGAGAAAAGCCCGGCGCGCCTGTGGGTGACCCGCCTTTCGGTTTCCTTCGCGGAGGGCGCCGCCCATGTGTCTTGGCCCGCCGTTTCAAAATTCACGGTCGTCGGCCGCGTCCCCTGCTGGGGCGGGGAGTAGGTGGCTTCAGGAAGACCAGGAGGCATAGTCGCAAGCCATGAGAAGGCAGAAGAAAAAGAAGCTCATCAACAAGTGGTACCTCCTCTTCGCGGCGCTTGTGGTGCTTTTTGGAACGTGCAACATCCTCTTCAACTCGACGATCCGCGAGACGCTTGGCCTTTCACCGGAGCCGGTCCGGCTCGGGGCTTGGTTCTCCTCGTTCTTCGGCGGCGGACGCCAGGCCGCCGCCATCGGCGCGATCGAACCCATCACGGCGGCGGAACTGGAAACCTTCGCCGACGCCTTTGAGAATCGGGCGGTGCGGACCTACGCGGTGCCGCCCGAGGAGGTGCCGAAGGAGGCAAAGCCCCGTCCCGGTTCGCGTCCGGAGGAGGACCCCGTCTACGCATCGCTCTGGCCCATGCGCGTCAAGGGGACCTTCACCGACGTCGAGGACGGTTCGCCCACGGCCTTCATCGGCAACGAATACTGCAAGGTGGGGCGTACGCTCTTCTCCAAAAAGGAGGGGCGCTGCGGCTACCAGATTCTCGGTATCGGGACGCGTTGCGTCTGGATGCTCGCCTACGACCGCTCCGCCGGCGCCGTTCCGGAAATACCCGAAATCGGGCGCTGGCCCGACGTGTCGTTCATCGTCTCGGAGCGCCACAGCGGCCAGATGGTGCCGATGCGCATCCGCTTCGCCGGGGGACAGGAGTATCCCATCGGGCGCCTCTTCAAGGTCTCCCGCGACGACCAGATCGTCTACAAGGTTGTGAAGCTCTGGCAAAACGGCGCCTGCTTTGAGGCGAGGAAGGGACAGGCCCGCCTCTTCCTCGCGTGCATGCTGGTGGTGAACAGATAGGATTGCGAATACATGCGGCGGCGCGGCAAGACAAGGTTGATCAACCGGTGGTACCTCCTCTTCGCGGGGGCCATGGTGCTTTTCGGCACGTGCAACATCCTCTTCAACTCGACGATTCGCGAGACGCTCGGCCTTTCGCCGGAACCGGTGCGCCCCCGCGCCTGGCTCGCGGCGCGCCTGGGGCGTCCGGCCGAGGAGGAGTCCGTCGCCATCGAACCCGTCCCGCGCGAGGTGCTGGAGGAGTTTGCGCAGTCCTTCCAGGCGCGCGAGGTCGGTAAGTTCAAGCTTCCGGCACCGTCCGTCAGCGTCGTCTCGAACGTGTCGTCCAATGACGCGGCCTCCGAAAAGGAAAAGATCAGGGTGGCCGAGGCGGCCAGAGGCTTCCTTCCCTGGCCCGTCCGCATCAAGGGCTTCGGCAGGACGGCCGACGGCCGGCCGGGCGCCTATATCGGCAAGGGGGACGAACTCTGCACGGATGGCCGGATGATCCGTAGCGGAAAGCCCGCCAACTGCCTCTACCGGATCGTGGCCGTCCGCGAGGGATGCGTCTGGATGCAGGCGCTGGAACGCGCGGGTGCGGACGCTTCCTCCGGGCTGCCCGATGAAATCGAATGGCCCGACGTCCTGCGCATCGAAATGGCCTCGCTTCCCGGACGCCCCGGCGAAATGCGCCCGGACGCGGTGGTCCTCGCCGACGCCGACGGCACGCGCGTCCGTGGGGGCGACCGCTACTCGGTGGCCTCCTTGAAGGGTGCCGGGGCCGAATACGCCGTGCGGAGCATCTGGCGGCGGGGCGTCTGCTTCGACATCTTCGTCCAAGGCGGCGACAAGCCGGCCTGCCGCCTCGTCTGCATGCTGGCCGACAGATGGTGACCCTCCCATGAATATCGTTTGCGAAAAAGCAGCCCTCAACCCCCAGGTCTTCCCCATCGTCGTCGCCCTCGCCGACATGGAGGAGAAGGGCGAACCCTCCTACAAGATCGACGCCTTCCGGCAGGAGCACGACAAGGAAATCCAGACCTGCCGCCTCTTCGACAGGCTCCAGTACGGCTACATCATGGACTTCTACGCCCAGGAGGAGTCCTGGAAGGCCCTCGGGGCCCTGCCCGTGGGCTTCGACAAGGCGGCGAAGACCATCTGGCTCCTCGTCGCCGCCGACGCCACGGAGACCGTCCGCTCGGCCGTCCTGGACGGTCCCTGGTGGCGCGCGCGCGGCGGCCTGGTCGACAATTCCGGCGATGCCGGCCAAATCCGGCTCAAGGCCGACGCGGCCGCCAACATCATGGCCCTCCTCGGCGAAAAGGTCGTCGGCTGCGACCTCCATTGCTACGCTGTCCCGATCGAGACGGTCAACAGCGCCAACGAGGAGTTCTTCGGCGGACACCGCCTCCGCGAGAACGAGCGCCGCCGCCAGGAGGCCGCCGCCGAGGAGGACTCCGAATTCGCGCGCGCCGCCAACGTCACCCTCATCGACGCGAAGGATGACGATAAAATCGACAAGATCGCCGTCGACCGCGCCATGAGCTGGCTCCGCAAGGCGATCAACTACCGCGCCACCGACATCCACGTCGAACCCTCCAACGAGCGCGACGGCCGCGTCCGCTTCCGCATCGACGGCGACCTCCAGGAGATCGAGACGCGCATCCCCCTCGTCGACATGCGCCGCGCCATCTCCTGGCTCAAGGTCCAGGCCCGCGTCGACCTCAACGCCGGCTACCGCCCCCTCGACGGCAAGATCAAGCTCGCCCGCACGGTGCGCGGCGAGCGCCACGAGATCGACGTCCGCTTCTCCTCGATCCCCACCGTCTGGGGCGACAAGGTCGTCCTCCGCCTTCTCGACAAGAACCGCAAGTCGAACCGCCGCGCCTCCGAGGACCTCCTCCGCACCTTCCAGTACGACCTCTCCAAGGGCCGGGACTCCAACGGCGACCGCCTCTACCGGATGTTCACCGGCGCCGCCGAGAAGACGAGCGGCATCATCCTCGTCACCGGCCCCACCGGCTCCGGCAAGACGACGACCCTCAACACCTGCCTCCAGTACCTCCTGGAGCTCAACGGCTCCACGAAGAACATCACCACCATCGAGGACCCCGTCGAATACACCGTCGAGGGCGCGTCGCAGATCCAGACCGAGCCCAAGGCCGGCCTCACCTTCGCCTCGGCCCTCCGCTCCATCCTCCGCCAGGACCCCGACATCGTCCTCGTCGGCGAGATTCGCGACGCCGAGACGGCCCAGATCGCCGTTCAGGCGGCCCTCACGGGCCACTTGATTCTCTCGACCCTCCACACCAACGACGCCATCGGCTGCGTGGACCGCCTCCAGGACCTCGGCGTCTCCCCCTTCCTGATCGGGTCCACGGTCCGCCTTTTCGAGGCCCAGCGCCTCGTCCAGCTGCTCTGCCGCGGCGACGGCGCCACCCCCGGTTGTGCCGCCCCCATGTCCTTCGACGAGATGATGAGGCGCGTGGACGACAGCGCCCTCGCCGTCTACCGCGAGATCTTTAAGAATCGCTTTGAGGCCGGCGGACGCCCGAAGTCGCGGAGCGAGACCGGCTGCGAGGCCTGCAAGAACCGCGGCTACAACGGCCGCTGCGCCGTGTCCGAGATGATTGAGATGAACCTTGACTTAAGCGGCGCCATCCAGGAAAGGGCCCCGCGCAACGAGCTGCTCGCCGTCGCCCGCGAGAAGTGCGGCCTCAGAACCATGCTCGAATACGGACTCGACATGTTCTTCGATGGCGTCATCGACTTCGCCAACGTCCGCAACCTCTTCACCGGCGCTTAGGAGCACTCCCATGGCCAAGTATTTCGTCAAGTACCGCGTAGGCGACCAGATTCTCGAGACCGGGACGATCGGGGCGATCCCCGACGTCGAGGCGCCCAACGTCCGCGCCGTCTTCGATGTCGTCCGCGCGGCCGGCGGCACCGTGATCAGCGTCGAGGAGATTCGCGAGAGCGCCTTGGCGCGCTTCTGGGACAAGCTCCTCCACCTCAACCTGAACTTCCGCTTCGGCGCCAGCGCCTCCGAATGGGCCATGCTCTGCGACATCCTCGGCGCCCTGCTCAAGTCCGGCGTCTCGGTGCTGAACGCCGTGCGCCTCGCCGCCGCCGAGGGCGCCAACCCCTGGCTCACGAAGAAGATGACCCTCGTCGCCGACGCCATCGAGGACGGCAAACGACTCTCCGACGCCATGGAGGGCGTCGGCAACGGACGCGTCTTCCCCTTCACGCTCGTCTCCGCCATCCGCTCCGGCGAGGAGTCCGGCGAGGTCCCCGTGAGCCTGGAGAAGATGGCCGACCTCTTCCGCCGCCGCGCCGAGATACGGCGTGAGACGATCAGCGCCATGATCTACCCCGCGATTGCGATTCTCGTCTTCATCGCCGTCTGCATCGTCCTCGTCGTCAAGATTCCGCCGGCCTTGGAGGATGCCGCGGGCGAGGACATCAACAAGGTCATGTACCGTCTCCCGTGGGTCATTCGCCAGCTCTTTTTCCTCCAGAAGAACCCGCAGTTCATCTTCGTCCCCTTCACCGTCATCGTCGCGTGGAACGTCATCCTCTCCATCGGGCGGAAGCTGCAGGCGACGCGTCTCTTCATCGCCAAGTACATTGACCGCAGGGTGCCCTTCGTCGGCAAGATGCGCGCCGAGTTCGCGCTCGTCGACTTCCTCGAGTCCGTCTCGCTCAACGAGAAGAGCGGCATCAAGCTCACCGAGTCGCTCGAGCTCATTACGCGCACCTCGTCCGACCCGATGATCCAGGACGCCGTCGGGCGCATCCGCGAGCGCATCGTCGACACCGGCGAGCCCTTCGCGCAGGCCATCGGCCGCGAGGAGGTCTTTCCCGGCCTTGTGCGCCAAATGATTGCCGCCGCCAACGTCGGCGGCAACCTCAGCGAGATGCTCGACCCGCTCGCAAGCTTCTACGACCTCACCGCCAAGGCGTCGCTGAAGCGCATGATTGACGCGATGACGCCGCTCATGATCATTCTTCTCGGCTCCGTCATCGGCCCCGTCGTGGGCGGCATCTACAAGACGCTGACCATCATGACCCAGATGGCCGGCGGCATGTAGCGCGCCGCAGCCCCCTGGGAGCGCGGGCATCCTGCCCGCGGCGAGGCCCCCTCGGGGCCTGTCGTTAAAAAACGACAGGCCCTTCGCGTCGCAACGACTATTGACACAGCGCAGGATATGGGATAATTATCAGCGTCAATTTCGGGGAACCAGGGTCGCGGGTGCGGCCGCCCGGAGGAGACAATCGGCGCCGAAGTTGGCCGCGGGTGCGGTCGGCGGGGCCGGCAACAATGTCACGTCTGCCCTGTCGGCGGGCGCCAGCAAAAAAAGGAACAGAACCATGAACGCACAGTTCACCAAGCACGGCAGCGAGGGCTTCACGCTCGTCGAACTCCTCGTCACCATCCTCATCATCGTCATCCTCTCCGTGACCATGCTTCCCCTTCTGAAGCCCTTCGTCACGCAGGCACAGTACAGCGCCGAAGGCGTCCCCGTCATCGGCAACATCCGCACCAAGGTCGAGCTCTTCCGCATCGAGAACGACTATCTGCCTGGTGTGCCTGTGGATTCACAAGGGAAAGTACTCAAAAGTGCAACGTACACAAAAACAATCCCACCTGCTGATCCAAACGATCCGACCTCCCAGGCAGTTACACTTGCAGGTGCGTACGCTACCACCGCTAATGGGGGTGTTGCATTTTCTGGGTATGACGCAACGCAATGGATGAAGCCAGACGATACAACTCGCGTCGAAAACTATTACATTGGTTTTGGTTCAGCGGCCACAGAGACAGCAGCTGCCCAACCTCCCTCTCCGCTTCAGGCGGGAATCAGTACCGCTACCGAAACTGGCCTCGGCGACCATGTCTGGAAGCGCATTTCAGTCAACTACTCGGACTTGACGGGTAAAAAGCTTCGTCCGGATGACATGCAATATACGGTCATAATGTCCGATGGCGACACTTACTATTGGGTTATAGCTTGTTTCGGTCAGGGCAATGGCGGTCTCGCCTCTGGTTGTGGATACGCTGTCGCGGAATATAACAACCCTGGACTTGGTGTTAAATTTGTTGCCACCTTTGAGAACTACAAACCCGTTAGCAGCACTCCGCTGAAGATTAATGTCGATTCTACCTCGAATGGACGCGATATTGATTTAGCCAATGGCGATGTCTGGCTACCCAATTTCACCGACCTGCTCACTCTTGATGTCTACAAGGACAAGATTGGCGAAATGCGCACATTTGGCTGGCAGGTCAATTAATGGCCGCGTCCCAAAGCAAAGTCCTGGAGCCGCTTTACGCGGCTCCAGGAATGTCGCTTTTATTATGCCACGCATCTGGCAAGGGTGCGCGGTGGATTTGTTAACGACATAGCCGCTGATCAAGTCGATTGTGGCGGCACCGGGGAATGGAAATGAAAACAAAAGGATCTGCGTTTCTACGCATGGGCGTGTCAATGGCCGTCGCCGCGTTGGCGATGCCTCTTTATGCAATCCATTACACATTTTCTGGTACGTCCGGCGTACCCGCAGGATGGACGACGACATCCGGCACCTGGAGCCGCAATTCGAACGGAATGGTTGCAACGGGGGATGGCGTCCTCCAGATGTCTTCCCCGGTCGCCGTCACGGAGACATTCGCCATCGCCGTTTCCGCCTCATCCTCCTTGGCGGCGAGTGGCGCTGCGGTTGAACTCTCGGCTGATTGGGCGGGGGCGGTCGAACCAGCGTCAAAGACTTTTTCCGGCTTAACAACATCCGCCACCGTATACACCTTCTACCCCGAGTTTCCATCGTCCGTCTCCGAAGCGACCATATCGTTGTCGGTGAGCGGTTTGGCGAGCGGCGAACGGGTTACACTCGCATACGCCTTTGTGGGGAAGGCGATCAAATATCAGGAGGACAATCAATACAGGGCCTTTGCCAATGGAGGCTGGAACGCGGATCAGACATATTGGGTGAACTCGCCTACAATGGAGGCCTTTGACTGCAACCTTTCCACGCGACCCTACGGTAACGCATTTACTTATGTTTCGGGTTTCCAGCTCAAGAGGGTTTTTTCCGACAATATCGTCGTAAAGGTTGCAATATACAACGAGGGCGCTGCGGTTAACGACTACCTCCAGATAGTCGCCAGCACCAACTCATTGCGTTCCTATGTTTCTCTCCGCTCTGCGAAGACCAATGAGCAGCAAGTTCCTCGCTATGACTCCAACGAGGAACCGAATACTTGGCGCGAAGAGACATTTGTGGGCTACATAGAGGGGCTTTCCGGATGCGAGACGCTCCAATTGGGATTGACTGGCCGCGCGGGGGGGAGATCGGGCAAGCACCTCTATGTGAGAATTCTGCGTGTTGATTTCAAGACAAACATTTACTCCGATGGCTTCTCGCAGGTCTTTGACCATGGCGGTGTCGACATATCCGCCGGCATAGGCACGAACGCCTTGTCATACGGTGAGCGGCCGACGAGCATATCGGTGAACCTCCAGCCACGTCCGGCGTATGACTTGGAGAATCTGAATGTCACGGCATACCTTAAACGTCTGAGCCGTGGCACCGATGCGCCGGAACAGATGTTGTCGACGTCCGGTGACGTGGTCTGCGCCGACTGGGCGACGGCCCTTGCACCTCAGGAGGCCGGCGAGACGAATCTCTACCGCTTCGTGGCAACATACACATCGCACGACACTTTCGTCACGGACAGTCCGCAGGCCTTCCCAGGGGCCGATTACGGTGGCAATGCCTCCATCTACACGGACGGAGGCGGCACCAAGTGGATCATGGATGTTGTTCAGCACCCTGGCACCGTCTGGGTGAACGAACTCTACAACAAGGACGGACACGGGTATGCGGAACTTGCAGCCCATGACGGACGGCAGATTCCCTCCGATCCCGCTGCGGCAAGCGGCCTCTGGCATGTTGAGATTGACGGTCGTTCCGTTGAAGTTCCGCAACATGCCTTCGCCGACCAGGCGAATGGCATTGGATTTCTCGTCGTTGATCTTGGCGAGGAGATTCCAGAAACGGGAGAAGTCCGTCTCATCAACGCCGCAAATGTCTGCGAGTTCGAGATGGCATACGACATGGATGGGAAGTCCGCCTGGGGTGCGACAGGCGACGCTCCATATGCGACAACCCGCGATGATCGCCAGAACTTCCACACGAACTTTAACTATCAGGCACTCGACAGAGCCACTCCCGAGGCGTTGAACAATGCCGAAGGCGTCAATGCGAAGGCATATTACAAGACGATCGTAAAGGTGTGCGAGGTCGTTGCGGAGAACGGGGAAATCAGAACCAACGGCATAGAGTACGTCCGCGTTTCAATTTCAAACAAGGTGAGCAAGGCGGGGACTTCAACGAAAACCGACCCCGCGACTACAACTACCGACGGAGAAGGACTTGTGGGGCCGTATATCTCCGAAGTCACGCATACGGACACCAATTCTCTGGCAATCGCCGTGGAGACAATCGCGTTCGGCTATTTCCCGGAAAGCGGCGATCCGAGAATAACCGTTGTCACAAACAATTCGCCATCAATCGTGTCAATCGGCGATGCCGAAGCGGTAACCAAGGAAGTCTTTTTGAAGGCAGGTCCTGGAAAGGAGGACTTTGAAAAAGGCCTTCCAGAGTACTGGTATCTTTGTAGGAGTTTTGGAAGCGTGTATGGGGATATTGGCGGGTATTGGTCTTGGGCATTATACCCCAACAGAATGTCTTTGAATCTCAGCACACGCAATTATGGCCTTGGAAGCGCCTACCGATCTGTGAATGCAATATCATCGCGCGGCAAAAGGGCTGCTGTCGCAAAGTTGAATACGGCCGTAAACAGAATGTCTGGCACAGTCGATACTGGGTGGATGGCAATTTCAAAGGAGGTCAACTGGGGATACAATATGACGGGCCGTATGCAGTGGCCGGCATTTAGCAACAAGAGTTCCAGAGTGACGTCCACCACCTCGCAAATTTTCAAATACGAGGCTGCGCAAAAGGTGGAAATCGCCCAGGACAAGTATTACGCAGGTTTTGGTGCGGAAGCCGGCGGACGTTCAGGACAGCCCGTTACCTTCTCCAATCTCCGCTACTCTTTCCAGGACATGCTGATTGTCAAGAACGCGGAAATGGTCTCGAACGTTACGGGAGAGGCGAACACGGTGCGCTTTGATTTAACAGCCGACATTGAGACGTGGGGTACGAACGTCGTCTCCGTCGTCCCGTCCATTTGGTGGCGGAAGAACGGGGCCGGCGCCTTCCAGGAGCGCAGCCTCGCCGATTATGTCGCTGAGAACGAGACATTCGCCAAGGGCGCGGACGGCACATTTGTCCTTACCGGTGACTCCACCATCGTCGCGACCAATGTCCTCGCGGACGTTGATTTTGAGTCCGGCGATCAGGTGGAATACTATTTCCAGGTCTCCTACGATCCCGACGACGGCGATCCGGAAACGCACAACGCCGATGGTTCCTTGGCACGTCCCGAAGTCCGTTACTTCCCGGACAACGCCACGATCACCGCCGACGGACAGTGGGTCTGCTTCGCGCAGGGGGGCTACACCCACGGCACCGCCCTGGTTGACGCGGAGTTCTCACCGGCCAACCGGCCTGATGCCGGTGTCGAAATCGAACCCGATGGCTGGGACCCCGTCATCCTCGTCCACACGGCCAACCTCGCAGGTGGCGACACAAGCACCAATGCCATCGCCTTCGGGAACCCGGCCTACACCGAGTACATGCTCGTCTACAGCAACCTCGCGAACGGCGTCTCGTACATCGCCGCGGACGGCGGCAGAGGTAAGCTCACAAACGATGTCGATGGCGCCACCTGGCAGCTGATCGGCGCGTGGGACAACCTCGTCTTCACCGAGCCTTCAACGGACAACAACTTCGCCCTCGTCGCCCGCAACCAGAGCGGCGATCTGACCGCATACGGCCCGTGGAGCTACACCAACCTGACCCTCAAGGCTAAGATCGACGCCGGTGCCCAGACGCCGGACCACCCCGAGGAGTTCGACTTCCAGGCCCGCGTAATCAACCCGGCCGCCGCCGTCACAGCCAACGAGCTCGCCCTCAAGTACCGCGTCGACAAGGTTGACGGCGACGCCTTCGACGGCTCAACCATGACAAAGGCGGCAATCGTTCCCGGCAGCCTCGACGCCCTCTTTAACGCGGCCTCGCTCGCCGCGGTCGACAATGCCGCAGAATACCCGGTAGGCAACTTCATCACCGAGTCCTACTCCAACAACCTCACGGCCGCGAAGTGGTCCGTGACGAACAATCTTGAAATCGGCCACGACTACGTCGTCTCGCTTCTGATCGCCGTCCATAGCGTCGCGGATGACGAAACCGCGACCTCCTTTGAGACGAACAACATCCCCATCGACCTTTCGTGGGCGACCGCGGAACTCTCAAACCTCCCGGCCCACTTCACGCGGTCGCGCGATATCAGCGTGACTGTCACCACCGCCGACGGCGCGGACGATGACGATGCCGCCGTCGCCTACAAGTGGAAGCTCGAGCGCGCCTCCGACACCATTGTCGCGACCAACGAGCATGAAAACATTGCCTGGAGCCTGTTCCAGGATTGGTCCTCTCCTGCCGACATCAGTGAAGCCGTCGAGGCCACTGGCCTCGCGGACGGCGCCTACCGCCTCTCCATCATCGCCCGCGACGCGGCCGGCAACTGGCAGACGAACGCCACGACCTATTGCTGGAACATCGACAACACGCCCCCGACGCGGATGATCCTCACCCATCCTTATGGCCGCACGAACCTCAACGAGTATGTGATCTCCGTCTTCGAGTCGTCCCCGCTCGATGCAGGAAGCTGGGAGTACGTGATCAGCAACCTCACCGACACCTCTGCAGCCCCGATCACCGGCGCATCGGAGGGCATTTCGAGTTTTGATGTGGCCGTGCCCGCGGCCACCGACTCGGAAATCGAGTACGCCCTCTACGTTACTGCCTACGACATGGCCGGCAACGCCTCGGAGCTTCCTCCCGCCACGGCCTTCTGGGTCTACGACACCCTCGCGCCGACGGCTCTCTTCAAGGTCGATCCCCTAGTCACGGACAAGTGGCAGATTTCGCCAGACTGGACCGCGACCGTGACCGGCGACACGCAGGTCGTCGAATACGCGATGTGGATTGACGGCGGTGCGCCCGTCACAAATCTCTATCCAGCCGCAGCCTCCGTGGCCTACACGGGCCTCGCGGAGGGCACGCACACAATCAGCGCCATCGCTCGCGACATCGCCGGCAACTGGCAGGCCGATCCGACGACCTACACGAAGATCCTCGACTACACGGCGCCTGTGGCCGTCCTTGAAAACGTCCCGCCCGAATACACGAACCTCACTTCCACGGCGATCATCGTGACGAACTACCCGGCGGCCGACGAGACGAACACGGTCGTCCGCTACCGCTACAAGCTCGAGCGCGACGGCGCGGTCGTCAAGGCGTGGACAACCGACGCCTCCATCGCCGATCCCATCGCCGAGACCGGCCTCGCGGACGGCGCCTACACGCTCTCCGTCGTCGGCCGCGACCCGGCCGGCAACTGGCAGGCCGAGGCCGACGCCACG
>JAEEGL014776372.1_pt1 | contig 18532 bp, 18 predicted proteins | sample 9134231 | NCBI WGS metagenome assembly JAEEGL01 (sample SAMN16246548, study PRJNA631951) | gut metagenome | biome: gut microbiome; feature: rumen; material: fiber-attached | host: Bos | place: Iran: Karaj | collected 2018-10 | reverse complement strand
TTCTGTCTAAACCACCAAAGATCATCCTAACGAGATTATGACCAGTATCTGGAGTTTCATCATATGTTTCTAAAGTGTCTGTTAGAATCATTTCAATATCACTTCCTTTTACATGATGCCAAGTAAATTATTAATTATAATTCCATTTAAAACACCACAATCAGTTGCTATACCAAATACTTGGAATAATATCTTTATTATTGTTGGTAACAAGAATAACAAAGCAACCATTATTAATCGTGTTTTTAAATGACTATGAGCCTTTTTCAAAGTGTCATCATCACTATTTACTATAGCCATAGTATATTCAATACCACTTAACACTACTACTGCTAAGGGTCCTAATATTCTAATATAATTTAAAATCTTAAAAAGTAACCATGCAACTGAATTAGGGTCATTAACAGGATCCCCTAAAATAGAGTCACAATCTTTATACTCTTTATTATACATATTATTAAAATTATTCATATAACTATTATTATTAGCTGTCTTATTGTTATTTTTTGCTTGATTAGTGTTTTTTGATTTATTAGACATAACTTGTACATAACTAGAATAATCCCTTTCCATAGCAAAAGACCTACTAGGAATTAATACTAGTAAACTAATAAATAAAATCATTATTAACTTTATTATTTTTTTATTGTACATATAATTTCACTTCTCTTGTTTCTATCATATTTAGTATAACAAATCAATGGTAATTAATCAATTAACTTTGATTTCTTTACAAAAAAAAATAGTAAATATTTACTATTTTATACGTTATTAAATATTATCCCAGCATCTTAACCAAATATTGCTATCTCCAGCCTTAGATGAAGCGACAATATTCATCATTAACGTAACTAAGAATACAATTAAGAAAACCATTGCTGCATAAATAAATCTCTTGATTAGTTTTCCTTGTGCTTCTTTTATTTCTTTTTCATCACTAGCAATTACCGCTTTTCCCAAATCAATAACTCCAAATAGAATTAAGGCGATTGGAACAATGATATAAAACATAGGTAAAATTGCTTTTTTTACTATTCTTACAAATGGTTCTAACCCCATACAATCAGATGAAAAATCACTATCAGTTCCAATTAAAAAATATTTATTCATAATAACCTCTCCTCATTACAATTATATTTTTTTAAAACAATTTTGTCAATATTAACGTCGAAATAGACCAAATATTTTTTTATCACCATCACTAGGTTTTTGAATTAGTTCTATTCTACCTAAAAAGTCAATTATTATTTCATTGCTTTTTCTATCATTTAATGGTGGTATATTATAAAATATCTTTAGCCCTGATTCATATTCTAAATCATTGACATCTTTATTTGATAATAAACTTTGGTTTAATATCACTTTTTTATTCTTTAATTTATCTAATACCATCTTGTTTCGATCAATCATTTTATTTAATCTCACTATAGATGGTTCTATTAAATATATAATAGCATTACACATAGAAGAATCTGTTGATTTGTTTAAATCAATTATTACAAATTTTGCTCCCTGTCTAGCTATTGTTTGTCTAATATTGTTCATTGAAGTTGATAACATGTTTTTCTGTTTATAATACTTAAAATCAGTTTTATCAACTTCTAATCCTAACACATTACTGACACCATATATTTTGGATAATTCTTTTACCATTAAATATGTCAAAGTAGTTGCTCCTGCATGTTCAGTAGCATTTCTAATTCCATAAACAATTGTAGTATTATCCCTTAATTGTTCATTAGTACTTTCACTAGTATTTGACACTGTTACAGCTTCTTTAGATGCTTCAGCATTTGTACCTCCCATTTTTTGAATATGAGATACATCACTATAAGTATTTGATCTTTTTAACAGGTACTTTACACCTTCTAAATTAGTTGTAAAGTTGTAAATACCTGTAGATATAAGATTTGAAAGAAAGTTTGATTTACAAAAATCACTTCCTTCTGGTAAATAAAGTATTAATTTATCTGTATCCAAACCTTCAGATAAAGTCTGAAAATTTCTTATATCATTATTTCCATCTATAGCTGTTATATCTAAAATCATTTTATTGTAAAAGAAATTTTTAAACATATCTACAATTTCTTTTGTTGAATATGTTCCAGATATATGTTTTATTATATCAATATCAAGAGATGATAGTTGATTATCCAATTGATTTGTAATTAAAATATTCAATTTTTATCATCCCCTTTTTAAGATGTTGGATTATTCTTTTACTCTAATAACTTTTGAATCACCAGTTACAGTAAATACTCTTAGATTAGGTAATACATTTCTAATTATAGGTATATCAATATTAACTTGTGTTGCGATTGTATAATAAGCTCTTTCAGCCATATCATCACCTGGAGTATAACTATTAGAATTGGTTTTTGCTGCTTGAACAGTTTTCTTTGTTATACAATAACCATCTTCTTTACTACATTTACAGTCATGTAATAATACTCCATTCTCATCTTTTTGAATAGCACATAATTTATCAGCATTTATAACTGAACTATAACCTATTTGAACCATATAATTTCTGATTTTTTGTGTGCAAGTATTACTTGCATCTTGTGGTCGACAATCACCTTCATATTGTTCTACTAAGTCTATAATTTTATTTTTTACTTTGAATGCCTTAACATAACTAATATTAAAGGCCATATATCCTGATACAACTACCATGAATACAGCAATTAAAAATATGTTAACTGTTCCTCCTATAGCGTCTCTCATTACCTATTCCTCCATTTATTAGTGAGTTTCAATATTTTGCCATTGATTTACAATAGAATTGCTAATTCTTGGCCATAAAAATCCCATAAAGAATGCTACTATAGCTCCTATAGCAATTAATGTAATTACTGTTAAATTTAATTCTCCTGAAGCTGCTTTCATTAGATTTCACCTCCCTTATATTTTGCTATTCTATTGAATCGATTATATCAAATTATTATTTTTTATTCAATGATTATGATTAAAACATCATTAGCATTGTAATCAAGATTAGCAACATAACTATTACACCTGTAACAACTAGCATAATCATTGTTTGATTTTCCATATGGTCAAGTCTTTCTTTGTACTTTGTTTCTCTTGCTTTATTTTGTAATGATGAAATTGATCTAGAAAACATCATTAAACGTTCTTGTTTTCTCTCCTGTCCACCAATTCCTAAACGATAAAGCAATCTCATCATTCTCATTGAATCTCTAACTGGATATGTATTAGCAAATTCCATATATGGGTCTACTGATGCATCACCAGCATTTATTCTATCAATCATTCTTCTTAGACCAGGTTTAAATATATCAGGAGCATCTTCTATTGATTTTCCTAATGCTACTGGTACAGTATAATGTTGAATCAAAATTTCTAAACTCTTTAAATAATATGGCAACATTATATCTATAGTATGTAAATGTTTCTTGTAATAACTTTTTAATGACATATATTGAGATTTAAATAGAACGATTGCGATAATTGCAGAAAAAACTGCATTTAATATTACATTTTGTCCTCCTGTTGAGGCTCCTCCTAAAGATAGTACAAAAACTATTAAGAATACTGCAATAGTTTGAGTACATCTTTTCATATATATTTGGTCAGGATCAACATCATCACCATATTTGGCATATAGTAAGAAGTTATAATCCTCTTCTTTAAATATTTCTAAATACTTTTCATTATCAGCAATAAATTTATCTTTATCTATAGTGTTATTATAGAAAAATATAAATAGTAATATTGCTCCTACAACTAATATCTCCATACTACTCAGCACCTACATTCTCATTATAATATTTTTCACCTTTTAGTAAGAAATAGGTGTTAACTATTAAGGCAATATGAAGTAATCCAGCAACATACCACAATTGTATTAAGTTAATATATGATTCTCTTCCTACTAGGTATTGAACTAACATTACTAATAAATATAGCATGATACCAAACTGTAAGAAATTACGATGGAAAGATGCTCTATCAATTCTATCTCTATATACACTTTCGATTAACATATCAATATCCATTTGCATATTATCTAGAGAATCAGCTGAGTTTCTAGCACCCTCTTTAGTAATTTGTAGGAATAATTGATGAAGATTTTTAACTATATAGTAAGGATATAGTTTTGTCATATAATCTAATGCTTCATCAATAGTACCATTGTCATATGATAAATCTATCATATGTTGTACATCACTTTTTATTGGATCCTCCAATAATCCAGAATTTAATACTCCTTCTAATGATTTAACAAAAGATTGAGTTGTAGCAAATTCCATAATTACATTTGATGTATATACTTGAACTTGCTCAAATATAAATTCTGAATAAATTCTTTTTGATCTTAAATAAGATAAATATGGAACTATAAATGAGGAAATAATAACATAAAATATTGTTATTGCTAAATTATAAAAATATAAATATGTAATAACAGCTGTAAACCCACCAATGGCTATTAATTGCATTAAATATTGGTTTGCAGTATATTCTTGTCCTAATTCTTTTGTTTTTTCTCTAACTGCTTTAAATGAATATGGAGCAAATTTTTCATACATTGATCCAACAGTTTCAGATAAGAATTTACCAATATTTTGACCTTGATATAGTCTGAATAAATATATACCACCAATGGCTATTACTATAAATAGTAATTCTTCAAAATACATATTATTACCCCTTTCCGTTAATTTAATCTATCTAATGGTTGTACTGCAGGAACTTCTACTGGAGGAGTTGCTACAGGTGCTGGAGTTTCAACAACTTGTGGTGTTGCTTCAACAACTGGTGCTGCAGCTTCAGGTACCACAGCAGGTGCCTCGACAGTTGGTACTGCTGGTGCAGTTGGTGCAACTGGAGCAGCCGGCTCCATTTCTGGTGCTGCTGGTTGAGCAGATACTTCAGCTATAGTTGGTGCAGCAGGTTGATCAGACACTTCAGTAGTAGGTTCCACTGTTGGTGTTGAATCAGCTGCACCCGGATCCATTTTAGAAACTTCTTGTGGTTGTGCTTCTGGTGCATCTTCAATATTTCCACGACCATCATCAAAATTTTCATATGTATTTTCTTTATATGGCATTTCTTCAGGAAGATGATCTACTATTGAAGTAACATCAATATTTTGATTAGCAAGATATTCTATTAAATGATCACTTGGTTTTATCATTATTCCATTATCATCATTTGTTTTTCTATATATAGTTCTTGATCTAGGTACATTATCATCATCAACATAGAATTCAGTAACTTCATCTAATTCACGATGGAATTTACCATATTTTTTACTATAATAAGCTTTGATATGAACACCGATTTGGATATAACGATAAATTGTATTAAGAAATTGACCTACTTCTAAGTCAGTTTCCATTAACGAATATAGACGATACGGAATAGATGCTGCTTTATCAGCATGGATTGTTGATAAAATGTTATGTCCAGAAGAGATAGAGTTTCTAACAGCAGAAACAGCTTCTGCGGAACGAACCTCTGAAAGTAAAATCCATTTCGGATTTTGTCTCATACATGTTACTAACACGTCTGAATATGAGGCAACATTATTTGTTTTCATAGCAACTATATCTCTTTGTGGATATATTTTATCAAGGTGTAATTCCAATGTATCTTCTATAGTTATTATCTTTTCTTTTGGGTCAGTATGAGAAGCTAGGTATTTAACAAACTCAGTTTTACCTGAACCAGTTTCTCCTGCAACCATAATGTTACAGTGACCCAATACACATTTCATTAAGAAATCATGTATATCATTTGTAAAATAATCTTCTTCGATTAATTTTTCTTTTTTTAATCTGATTTTTGCTGGAGTTTTACGTATAACCAATGCAATTCCATTTGTAGCAATTGATGAATGCACAAAGTTTAAACGTAATTCAGCAGATTCAGCATCTAAAAAAGGTTTAGCATTATTAAATGTTGTACCCATAACGTTCGAACATTGAAATGCTAAACGCTCTACAAAGTCCATTGTAGCTCCTTCAATTTGAACATGCATTGAACCTTGTTGTAATGAACGAACCCATATTTGACCACCATTACAATATGAAATATCTGTAATATCATCATTTTCTAGCAATGGCTTGAAAGGTCCAAAGTCCAACTTGTCAAATATGCTTTCATTCATATTTTCACTCCCTTTTTATTTCTTTTCTTTTATATCAGTTTCTCCAGATTCTCTTAAAATAAATGCTTCTAAATCCTTATCTGAAATGTTAATTTCACCAGGGTTTGTTTCAAGAGAATTGTTTGTAGGAACTATTATAATTTCTGCAGAGTAACTTCCTAAATATTCAGTTCTCTTTAATGTATAATAATCCTTTTCAGGTAAGGCAAAGAATATCATTGATGGTGTTCTATCTTCATCAACATTTTCGAAGACAGGTTTACCATTAGAATCTTTTACTGCTAAAACTTTAACATTTTCAATTAATCTTCCAAGATACATTGCTGTATCACTAGATTTGCTTTGTCTTATCTTTACAAATATATCTATATAATTTCCTGGGTAGATTGAATTTCCATATGTAGATTTCATATCTACTCCTAATTCATATAGAATTTCACCTTTTTTAATGTCTAAAATTATATTTGCTGGTAATTGTTCTTTTGTAACTACTGATCTTCCATAGAATAAACTTCCTTCAGGAATTACTGAATCTGCAGATGAATATTTATCAATAACATCAGCTTCCTTAGTAATTACTTCTCCAACAAGCATTGATGGTGGAACTTTAATTGTACCAATCATATCACTTGTTATTTGTGTACCTGGATTTATTGTTTTTCTAGCATAAGGTACAGTGATAGGATTAGTAGCTTGATTTACTCTATAGTTATAAGAGAAATATAGAACAACAATTACAAGTACTATTCCAACTACTGTAACAGTATTTTTATTAGCAAATAATTTTTTAATTCCGTTCATTCTTTTTTCCCCTTTCTATTATTATTTTAATTCTTGATTAAATAATAATGTCTCACCATCATCAGCAAGTCCTACAGGTTCACCAGCAGGATTGTAGCCATTTAAGATTTCGTATGCTACATCAGCATTTTTAGTAGCTTGTGTTTCAGCAACTTGACTAATAGTAGTTGAAATATGTCCAGCTGTTTTTTCACCTTCGTTGTTGAAACTTAATACTGTTAAAGAATCTACTTTAACACTTACTTTAGGTGGAACTTCGTTCAATCCATAGAATCCAATTGTGTAAGTTCTTGTATCATTAACATTATCTGCGAATCTTCTTAAAAATGATTCCATAAATACTTGTTTATCAATTCTTGGAACACCATGAATTTGTTGGAAGGATTCATCCAAGGCGTCTGTCATAGCCGCCTCGGATGTTTCCTTTAGTAGATAGTAATCAACTTCTCCACCTGTAGAGTAATTTGTAACTATATTTATAATTAATAATGCTACTGCACCTAGAAATATAATTCCAGCCCCTAATACACCTTTGTTCATATATTATTGACCTCCTCTTACATTACAATATTTGTTATTACAATTATTAACACTCAATCCAAAATGTTTTAGTAATTTACTATAATAATGAGATACTCCATTCTTTTCATTATAGTAATCACTTGCTTTCATTTTGTCGTTTAATAACTCATTATATGTTTTACGTTTATTTTGTTCTCTAATATACTTCAAATCATCTGGTGTTAGAGTTACTTCGTAGTCTAAATTGTTTTCACTGAATGTATCAGTAGACATTATATACTTAGTTAATTCTTCTGGATTTTGATTATATCCTCCAGTTGTGAATTTTGCTAATGTAGCATCTTTAGTCCAGTTAAATCCAATTTCTCTCTTCTTCGCTTCTATTTTCTTTCCTGTTGAATCTTCTATATTCTTAGAGCTTGAAGTCATATTTTGTAAGAATGGATCTGAAGTATCTATACTTCTTAACTCAGTATCAGTAGTTGTACATGGCGGATCTAAACATATATCAGTGCTTGCTTTTAATGCATAGAAGCAAGTTATCTTGAAGTCCCATTTGAAGAATCCAAAACTCTTAGTAGTTGCTAAAATGTTGTAACCATTAATAGTTTTTTTACTGTAATCTTCTCCTGAGAATTTCCATTTGTTTTTATCTACTACTAAATCTTTATTAGTTTTAATATCAATGAAGTATTGTGCCCATTCAGCATTTGTATCAACTGAATATAGTGGTAAACATACACTTCCTCTTGCAATTGTATAATTATTTCCTGGTTTATCTCCATAACCTGTACTTAAACGTTTAGAAGTAATCCAAGTTCCAGGGAATGTCCATTCAGTAAGATACCAGTTTTGATTTGATGCATCTCTATAACATCCACCATATCTAAATACAGTATCAATGTTATATTTCTTTCCATGTTGAGTAGTATTACTTATTAATGTTTCCTTTTTATATTCTTTATTTATTTCTGTATCACTATCTTTAGTTAAGTTTCTAACATCATATGGATAATTAATACTTACAATTTCTTTTGTTTCACTATTTTGATATTTAAATCTAATGTTATATTCAGCTGTAGATGTTGTACAAGTTACTTGAGAATTACAACTATTTTTAATTTTATTTTTTAGTTTCTTCTTATTGTTTAAATAATCATATAGGATTAAATCTTCTTGAGTACATACTTTCTTAAGAACATATTTTTTATCAGCATCATTGCTAGGTTCAACCCATTTTTTTGCTTTATCATCCCATTTATAGTTATAAACATACATCTTTGGACATCTGTCACTCTTTACACTACCATTTTTATTTCTCTTGTTAGAAACATTGTAGTTAAATGCAAAGTATGAAGTTGTATCGCATCCTTTAGTACCAACATACCAACCGCATGAATCTGTACATTGCTTACCATTGTCATAACGTGCTCTAATAAATCCTCGTCCGTATTTATCACTTTGATATTCATCGTTATACCAATGTGTTTTATATTTTTGAATGTAATACCATACACCAATATATCCTATTTCAGCAGCACGTTTTGTAGAGTTTTTCGTTGAAGGTGATCCGTTGTTTGTAATCTTTACTAGTCCACTAGTATATGTAGGACACCAATCATATCTCTTACTAGATGTATCATAGTAATATTGTCCTCTCATTTTACCTTTGTTAGATTTAGGTTCACCATCTGATTTATTATAAACATAATCTTCTGGTGCAGTATTTGAACTGCTGAATAATGTTTCTTCAACTGAAGCAAATGATAAGTTACCACCATATACTTCGTTATAACATTTATTACTACATTTTTCAGAGTATTTTCCACCATCACACACTTGAACACAAGCTTCGAATTCTTCAGTAGGTCCTCCTTGTTTTAGACCATGTGAACAATGTGGAGTTAATTTACAATATTTTGATTGTTTTTCAGGTTGATCTACATGTACATCTGTAACCTTACATTTAACAATACTTGACACTTTTACTCTATACTCGAAACACATACCTCCAGCAACTTGAACTGGTGGTCCATATTCAACTTTTACTATTTCTGTACATGTTTTTGTACATTTTATTTTTTTATCATTTGATGTTCTATATCTTACTTTTTTAGTTCTTGGAATAGAATGGTAAATATAAGTAATAGGTATATCAGTTGTCTTTACTCTTGTTGCTTTATAGTAATGAGTATTTTCAGCATCATAATAATAATCTGTAAAATTACCATTACGATCAATTAATGATCTCTTATTTTGTTTTTCGATTGTTTCAACTTGTTCTCTTGTTAATTTATAATTACAAGTCATTGTTGCTATCTTAGATTTTTGTTCTGCTGAAAGTGCATCACCATCTGCAGGTATATTAAAAGACATTTTACGAGAAGGTTCGGCTTTATTATATTCTTCTTCGAATTTTGTAAAACTTCTAACTCTAGCAACCACTTCATATTTACTAATTTTAGCATCATCAGCATTTGCAATTATTAAATTTTGAGCATCTGTTGTTTGAGCATCGTCACTAGAAGAACTTTCTGAAATAGTAGTTTCTTGATCATTATCTTCAACTGTATAACTACCTTCTAGATTAACATTAATTTTTGAACCATCATCGTCTGTAACTGAACCACTATTTTTATCTGATTCTATTTGGTCATCGGCTCTTCCTCCAGATACTTTTTGTAAATTATATGTAATTTTTACACCATCAGCAGGACAATTAGTATTTCCTACATTGAATGCATCCTTATTTGTAATTACAATTTTTTTCACAGAAGCACTAGTTCTATCAAATTTCAACTGAGAAGGGTTTATTGAAGTTGCATTCTTCCCACATGAAAATGTTAGAGGGGCTCCACTTACATCTGAAGCAATTTTAAATTTAAATGTATCTCCAGCACCTACTCGACTAAAAGCTCCTGTTTTTGGAACACAATTAATTATGAAGTGAAGATTCTTTCCATCTACCACATTAGTTATTTGTTCATCATCACTTATTTCATCATCTCCTATTATCGCATTATTAATAACGCGTACTTGGATAGCTGAAATCGCATTCATACATTTATTTTGAGCTGTTTCATTAGGTATCTTGTTTTTATTAACACCTAAAACATATTCATCTGTTGCATATGCATTTTCAGCTTTTTTCTCACCAGTTTTTACAGAGGCAACATATTTGCTTTGTTGATGATTCCAAAACAAATATCCACCTAAAGCAGAAACGACAAGTAGTATTGCGATAATAATCTTTTTATTATTATCTTTCTTTCTTTTTTTAACTTTCATTACCTTCATCACCTTTCAATATTTTTTCTACTTTTTTATATTTATCTGTTTTTTTAACAGAATAATTCCTTATTTTTTCCCCTTTTCTTAACATTCTAGCATCTACAACAAACGCTGAATGCTCTCCTGCTCCGTAAAATCTAGTGCATGTTACTAATGTTATTAAATTGTCTTTACCAGTTACTTTTACATTATAATTGTAAAGACTATCTTTTTTTGTGTTACGAGCATATTTTTCTATTTCTTTTTCATTATATGTTATTTCAGGATCGTTTTCAATATCAGTATAGTGTTTGTATAATCTAACGGCATATATTTTATACACATAATCTTCATTGTTAACTGTATACTGAATGTATTTATTTTTCTTAGCAAAATCATAATATATAAATGCCATCAAGTCTTCAAATCTGTTGAATGTTTTTTTGTTAATTTGAGGATGTTTTGATAGATTTAAAATATTATGTCCAGCTATGTAAACTTTATTGTACAGTTGTTCTTCTTTTATGTCGGTATAAGAAAATTTTTCTTTTCCTTCTGTATCTGAAGAATCATCATAATCTGGCGAATAATAAATTATTGGCTCATCTATGGTGGTTCCTTGTACTTTTATCCAACCGACTGTTGTTATCATATCAATATCTTTTTTCTTTTCTTCTTTGACATTTGTTGTTCTATCTTCTACTTTATAGAATCTGTTTCTATTTAATACTATTATTAAAGTAGCACAACACAAAATTAAAAATAAGAAAATTATATAATTGTTTTTGGTTGTTTTTGTATTACTTTTTTTCTTATTTTTTTTCATTGTGTACTCCTTTATTATTTTACTACATATGGATCATTGATAGTTCCACGTCCAGTTACTACCTTTATATCTTTCTTTAAGAAAGCTACAGGTCTAACTGCATATTTATCTTCATTATAATAATTTGTATAGTATACAGATCCATCAATACTAGTTACTAATAATTTTTGATTATTTTTTGATGAATTAATATTTAAATAATCTGTACTATAATTATCAGCAATTGTATATAAGTCATATATATTTGGTGCAGATAATTTAACTTTATATTCTTTTTTGTCAACTTCTTTTCCATATAATATATCATTCTTATATATTGGAACTGTTACAGTGTGACTTACAAACATTTTCATATTCAAATATTCTGTTGCTTTATTATTAATATAATAACCATATGTATTAACCTTTTTAGGATTATATATATATGAGTTTTCATCACCAGAATTATTATATTCTACTAAATCTTCATCTGCTTCTAAAGTTGAGTTTAATATTACTTTTGTTGTTCCATCATCTTCTATACCAATTATTCTCCATATATTATCATTTATAGATATATACTCACCTAGATATCTATCATTTACTAATTCTCCTGCTTTTGCATGCTTTATATCATCTTTTAGTTTATATGGATCTTCAACTGTTCCATCTCCACCATTGATAATACTATCTCCTTTAACAGTAATCATAGGTTTAAAACCAAGGTTTTGACTAACTGATGTAGAAGCAAATATCTTTGTTCCATTCACGAAACTTGATGAATTAACATATGCATAACTTTTATCAACTGTGTTTGCTGTCCAAATATCATTAGTTGTTGTAATGAAATCACCTTCATTAGTTTTTATTTTATTGATATCTGAAACTGCTGGAACGTAAGCTTCTCTTTCTTTAGTATAACTTGAACATTCAGTTGTATCTAAATTTGAATTTGATAATTTATCATTGCAATATTTATTTTTAACTATTAATCTTTTAGATTTTGGAGATAATGCTTTGTAGTATCTTTCTAAGAATGAATCTAAAGCAGCATAATTCATTGTTCCAACTAGATTATCCGAAACCAGTTTTACGTTATCTCCATCTAGTCCATAAATTCTATATAGTGAATTTGAGAAATATATGTAATTATTACCAGCTGCTCCTGTAAAGTATCCTTTTTCATTTTCTCTTCTAACCACTGATGAAATAGTATCTATAACATTAACTACTCTTGTTACTACTGTTTTATTATCGAATGAATCATAAGCAGTATATGTAATTTTATATTCTCCTGATGTCTCACTATCAACTTTTCCTCTGACTTCAACATCAGTTATTTGCATTTTTCCATCTACTCTATCTACTACACTATTAATTCCAGGATCTTCAAACTTTTTAAATCTTTCATGTGTCATTTTTTCTTCACCATTTAGTTTAATTTCTGGTCCTGAATGATCTATATTTGATTCCATAAACCCACAATCTAAATATACATAATATTTATAGTCAGATCCTTCTGTTTTTACTTTAACCCAACTTTTTTCAATATCACAATTATTAGCTGTTAAAGGAACATGGAAATCTTCCTCGATATATTTTTGATTAGCAAGTGTCTTTAATGTGACAGTACTAATTCTTTTTCCAGTTGGTAATAGTTTTGAGTTGATTTCATAATATCTTTTTGCTGCTTTTTCCATTTGTTTTTCATATGACTTAAATGTTAAAAACGGTCTTAACAATAAGACATAGACTATTAACAAAGCAACTACTGCTACTGAAATGTATACTATTTTTTTGACTACCTTGTCATATTTTCTTTCTTCCATAGTTTCCCCTTCTATTACTTCAACTTATAAATATATTTATTGTTCCTGATTATGTATTCTAATTCTACTGATTTAGAATTCTTTATTTCATCAGGTACCTCAACATAAACATATTGTCCTAAACTAGTAAAATTAGTTGCACTTTCCATGAACACAGTTATCTTTTTATTCTTACTATCTATATAATTAATTTTACCATACTTACTAGAAAAGTCAATTATATCTTTAGCAACAAATTCTTCTGTCATATAAAAGATTTCCATTATTAAATAACCATCTCTAGCAATCACTTGTTCAGTTCTTGTTTCTCCTATTTCAGAACCTTGAACTGTAATATCAAACTCATCTGATATAGCATATGTTGATGGTGCAAGATGTTCTTTTTGACCTGGGTTTGCTGGATTAGGTACTTCCATCTCCTTACCAAGTTTATATGTACCATTATCTTTAATTACAGATAAGTCATTTGTTTTTAATTTAATCTTTCTTAAATAAGGATTATTTCCATTATATTCTTGATAGAATAATACAAATCTATTCTTATCTAATTTTTTATCAACTTTAAATATTAAAATAAATTGTTTAGTTCCATCTCTTTTTATAGTTTCTATTTGATCATAAATCTTTCCTAAATCTTCAAAATCAGGAGCAAATTTATTACTCATTTGAGAAAAGTTTTTAACTCCATTGTAAAGATGAAAGTTATCAATGTTTATAACTCTTGGAGCTTCTTTATTAGTCATTTTAAGTTCTATTACTATAAAAGCATCTTGTTGTTTCTTACCAGCCTTATCTTTGTCAGTATAATAAGAATTAAGAACATTTATAACATATCCATTAGCAAAGTAATCTTCATTTTGAGAATAAACTTCATTTTGGACAAAACATATTTGATATACTTTATATCCTAAAAGAATTGTTACTATAGAAATAGTTGCGATAACTAATTTTTTATGTTCTTGAACAAAATAATTTAAATATCTAAGCATTCTCTTAGAAAATCTTTTAATAGATGTTGGATCAAAATTAATATTAATTTCAATTTCTAATTTATCATCTTCATTTAATTCTAAATATTCTTGATCTAATTGAAAATTAAATCTCTTTAAATCTACTCCCAAACATCTAATTAAGTAGACTAACATTACCGGTATTTGAACTATATTAAATGTTCTTATTAAGTCTCTATAAAGAGATACTTGAGTTCTCTCAATATTACCATCATATCCGTTAAAATAATTAATTATTAGAAAATATGTAAGTAACATAACTAAATATGTTATTGTTGGGAATAAATATATTTTCCATGGTTTTTCTTTATATCTTAATAAGAAGATTAACGATATATTAATTATTGATACAGCAATTAATACTAAGAATATATATCCATGAATATGCTTAGTAATTGGATCATTCATTTGATCATATACACCTAAAGAGACAAATTCTCTCATAAATGATGATATAGGTAAATGATGAATGAAAATCAATATACTTGAAATAAGCAAAAATATATGTATTTTTCTAAAATGTTTAATTAAAAAAACATACGGCTTTTTGATTATCATAACAAAGACTCCTATCTTAATTAATTATACATTATTTTTAATAGAAAAAAAAGAAATAAATAAAAAAACAGTTAAAATTTTTTAACTGTTTATTTATACAAAAATGTAACTTGTTCAAAAACTTCATCATTAGTTAATTTTGATTGAACTATATTAGTTAATGATATTGTTATTAATGTTCCTAGAAAAAGAATTGCTAGGGAGATATTTCCTAATAATTTTAATTCTTTATTCATATTAACTAATCTCTGTTATTTCGATGTCATAGTTTCCATTAGGTGATTCAACTGTAACAGTATCTCCTACTTTATGATTTAATAAGGCTTCAGCAATTGGACTTTCATTTGAAATCTTTCCTTCAAATGGATCAGCTTCTTGTGAACCTACTATTTTATATTCATCTTCATCATCGTCTTCAACATATTTAACTTTTACAGTATTTCCAATAGAAACTTTATCAGTATCAATATCTTTGATAATAGATACATTTTCTAACATTTTTTCTACTTCTTTAATTCTAGCTTCTATTTGAGCTTGTTCATTACGAGCAGCATCATATTCAGCATTTTCAGATAAATCTCCAAATGATCTAGCTTCTTTAATTGCTTCTATATTAGCTGGACGTTTAACATTAATTAAATTGTCAAGTTCGTTTTTTAAATCTTTTAATCCTTCTTCAGTTAAATAAACTGTATTTTTGTTTGGCATAGTTTCACCTCTTTATCATTTTTTTAGCTCAACTTGCAATAATATATCACATTCATATTTTTTTAGCAAGTGTTTTTTTCTCCCTCTAAAACAAGGTTTGATAATTATACCATAAAACTTAGTTTTTAGCAAGTTTTTTTGATAGTTTTGAGATCTCTTTGTCAAACATTATATCAGTCATTCCAGCTATAAAATCTATTACTATTCTCTCGTCAGGAGTATTATCTATATAATCTTGATTTTGATCAGATAAAAACGTTTTATTAATAATAGAATCTTCATTTTTTTCTTTAATATCTTTTAGGTATTTTTTAAATAATTTTTTCATACCATTTTCATAATAAGCATATGTTTCTAAAGTCATTGCCTTCATATAAATGTTCTTAGTATTAAACTCTTTTAAGTCTAATAAAGCCTTGTATACTTTATCACTTAGTTTTATATATGGTTTATTCATACTTTCTTGAATAATATCTATTACTATTTTATTAATTATTTCTTTATTAGTAGTACCTAAGACATCAGTAATATTTTTAGGTAAATCTTCTTTTTTAATATTATTTAGTCGTATAGCATCTTCAATATCTCTTCCAACATAAGCAATAATATCAGATATTCTTACTACGCATCCTTCTAATGTCATAGCAGAATACTTTTTAGTTGTTGCGAGATCTTTATAAGCATTATTATACATTTCAAGAAATTCTTCTTTTGTCTTATTCATTGGTTTGTAGATTGGTTCTAGTATTTCTCCATTATGACACATAATTCCATCTAATACTTGAACTGATAAGTTTAATCCTTCTCCGTGATTTTCAACATACATTAAATTTCTTACACTTTGAATATTATGAGCAAAATATTCTCCTAATTCTCTACGAGATATTTTATTTAACATGGCTTCTCCAACATGTCCTAAAGGAGTATGACCTATATCATGGCCCAAGGCAATTGCTTCTATTAAATCTTCATTTAAATTAAGACTTCTTCCAATTGTACGAGCAATCTTGCTAACAAATTGAACATGAATCATTCTATGAGAGATATGATCATTATCAGGAAAAGAATATACTTGAGTCTTTTTTTGATATCTTAAAAAACTAAGCGAATAAATAATTCTATCAATATCATGATAATAAGCTGGTCTAATATCAACACGATCTTCTTCAGCATAACGAATAGCTGAAGATGATAAAGTTGCATATTTTGATAAATCTCTTTCTTTTTTCATAAAATTTAATTTTGCTTGTTCTAGTTTATTCATATTAATCTCCTAACTTGATTCAATCAATCTAATCATTGAATATTCTTCTAATTCTTGTTCAAACGGGATTTTCAATACTTCTTCTGGGTGACGAGCTATATCTATTAAATTATTCTCTTCATCATAAATTTTATCTATCGTATAATTGTATGTTTCTCCAGAAGGTGTAAATATTTCAACTAAATCACCCTTTTTAAAATAATTTCTTTCTATTATAATTAGTGATTTTAATTCTTTATCATAACCTGTTACTAGAGCTAAATAGTCTTGATTTGATAATTCTTGTCTCCCAGTGAAATATTGATCAGTTTCATCAGCTTCTTTTAAGAAATAATGAGAAGTTGTCTCACGATTAGCTACTCTATTTAATCTTTCTTCATAAATTTTCATTTTTTCATCAGTTAGAGTGTCATCATATATTTCGTCTATGATCTTTCAATATGTTCCAATAACTATTGCGAGATAATATAAAGATCTCATTCTACCCTCAACTTTTAAAGAAGTAACTCCAATGTCAATTAAATCTTTAATATATTTAGACATATTCATATCTTTAGTAGCAAGAGAGAAATCTTCTTCATTTCCATTAGAGAATGTAAATCTACATACTTGAGCACATCCACCACGATTAGCATCTCTATTAGTAACATAATTAGACAAAGCACAACGACCCGAAAAACATGTACACATTGCTCCATGAATAAATGTTTCTATATCAACATCAGTCTTATCAATTATTTCTTTTATTTCTTCTTTTGATAATTCCCTAGCTAATACTACTCTGTCAACTTTTTGTGATGCAAAAAAGTTAATTGCTTCATAATTAGTAGTTGAATTTTGAGTAGATAAATGTACTTCCACATTAGGATAATTACTCTTAATATGAGAAATAATAAATGGATCGCTTACAATAAAAGCATCTATTCCACAAGATACTACATCTTTTATGTATTCTTCTACTCCAGTCATATCTTCATTATGAAAAACAATATTTAAAGTTAAATGAACTTTCTTACCTAATTTATGAGCAAAGTCACATCCCTCTTTGATTTCATCTAAAGTAAAGTTAGTTGCATTAGCTCTTAGAGAATATCTTTCTCCACCAATATAGACGGCATCAGCACCATACAAAAGTGTTACTTTTAATCTTTGTAAATCTCCTGCGGGAGATAATAATTCTATACGTTTATTTTTCATTTTTCTTCACCCTATAAATAGTTTCTTTATAAAAGAAATTAGTATTATCTCCTAGTATTTTATATTTATCTATATACTTAGAATCATTACATTTATTATCTATATACTTTTTAGTATCATTAACCAATTCATTAAAATTAGGTATTTTGTATTCTCTCATAATAATATACGGACAATTTACTTCATATAAATCTTTAATAATAGAAGTACCATTTATTATATTAAAATCATAGAAACTAGTACCATTTTCTTCTTCTATAACAATATATTTATTATTAGATACTTTTTCTGTTACTTCGATATTATCCTTTTTATCTTTACCTATATTTTTATAATAATTAGTTAATAATTTTCTTTTAGAATAAGCTATTGATGGTACAGATACTACTTCTACCATAGAAGTAATATTTGATTTATTAATAATAGTTT
>JAEEGL013070565.1_pt1 | contig 18532 bp, 14 predicted proteins | sample 9134231 | NCBI WGS metagenome assembly JAEEGL01 (sample SAMN16246548, study PRJNA631951) | gut metagenome | biome: gut microbiome; feature: rumen; material: fiber-attached | host: Bos | place: Iran: Karaj | collected 2018-10 | reverse complement strand
GGTAAACGCGGGAAGCACATGGAATGTTATCTCCGAAACCGCATTTCTTGAGGGAACTGTCCGTGCCATGAGCGATGAGGTGCGAAACGGTATCCGTCAGAGTATGGAACGTTTGGCAGCGGCTACCGCAAAAGCCTACGGCTGTGAGGCTGTATTGGAATATGAAAAAGGCCCCGCTCCCGTTGTCAACGATATCGGTATCTGCAAGCGCGCCGCAGTTGTGGCTCGGGAACTGGGGTTGAACGTTGAGATCAATCCTCCCTCAATGATCGCCGAAGATTTCAGCAGATATTTAAAAATTGCACCTGGTGCTTTATTTAGGATCGGAACAGGCGGCTTTTTTGATAACCATCATCCGTCTTTTACCGCAGACCCGTCGGCGCTGCTTCCTGCGGCGAAATTTTTTGCCGCTTTGGCGGAAAGAGAATTGTCGTGAACGTCAAAAATAATCAGCCGTTCGCTAAATAATCAGCTCATAAAAAATGAGATTTTTTTGAGATCTTTAACGATTTAACAATGTAACGAAAGGTATAGGAGAGGTGCTTGGAGACATAATAAGAAAATCCGAGAAGATCCGAGCGAACAAGCCGTAGATAAGTCCGGACTATTGGCGATAATAATAGGATATGGCTTAATTGATGAGAACAAGGGCAAATATCAAACACAGCCGAAAAGTTAAAAGGGGAGAACCATATGGTTTTCGCCTTAAAAGCCGACAGCCGAAAATATTGACAGCCGTTTTTGCGATAGTTTTGATCGGGAAACGGCTGTTTTTTGCAGTCCGAACGAGGGGGAAAATACCTCTTGTTTTTATTTTTAAAACTTGTAAAAAGATTTATATAAATCAAATTACAAAAATTTTAAAAAATTTGTAAAAAACACTTGACAAATGTTCTCGGAAGTGGTATCTTATACTTAAAGATTAGCACTCACGCCGAATGAGTGCTAACAAAATAAAAATCATCGGTAAAAAGAAGGTGAGTATGTGGACCTGAATGACAGAAAATTTAAAATACTGGAGGCTATAATTACCGACTATATCAAGACGGCAGAGCCGATAGGTTCGCGTACTATAGCTAAAAAATATGACCTGGGTGTTTCCAGTGCAACTATCCGCAACGATATGAGCGATCTTGAGGAACTGGGGCTTATTGTACAGCCGCATACTTCCGCGGGACGTATTCCGTCGGATCGGGGCTACCGCCTTTATGTGGATAAAATGATGCAGTCGCAGGAACTTTCGCCCGAGGTTGCGGATCTTCTGCAAAATGTTGTGGAAAACAACATCGGCCAGATAGATTATCTGATGCAGCAGACGGCAAAGGCGCTTGCAGCCCTTACAAACTACACGATAGTCGTTACAGAACCCAAAAGTCCGAAGCTTAATATAAAGCATGTACAGTTGGTGCCTGTTGACGAGCGGTCGGTGGTGGCGGTCATAGTTACCGAGAACAAATCGGTAAAAAACCATGTGCTCCGAGTGAGCAATGTGCCCGATATCGAACAGCTTAACAGCATATCGCAGGCTATAAATACCGCGATACAAAATTACACCCTGCAGGATATGGAAAGCATAGCATCTGTCATGTTACAGACCTATCCCGAAAACAGGGAGCTTGTTACAAAGCTTTTAAAGGCAATTTTAACGGCTGTCAAGCAAAACGACAATGTGCATTATTACACCAGCGGTGTTAATAATATATTGGGCTTCCCCGAATTCAGCGATGTGGAAAAAGCAAAAAACATTTTCCGCGCCCTGGAGGAAAAGGATATGCTTATAACGCTGTTTGACAAGGACAGCGAGCACAATGACGAGGTGCATATAGTCATCGGCGGCGAAAACAATATGAAAGAGCTGCAGGAGTGCAGTATAGTCCGTGCCGACTACAACTACGGCAACGACAGCTACGGCACGATAGGCGTTATTGGCCCGACAAGAATGAATTACAGCCAGACGGTCTCCGTTTTAAATGCTATAATCAAAAATCTTGAAACGGTAATAAAGTCCATATCGGACGGAAAGAATAAGGATGGTAAAAATGGATAGTGAAAAGATAAACAGCGAGGCTTTGGAGCGGGAAGAGGAAACTCCGCTCGTTGAAGAAGCGGTCGAAACGACCGAAGAAGCAACAGAAGAAACCGCGGAAGAGATAATAGAAGAACCCGAAAAAGAAAGCCCCGAGGATAAGATCAAGGAACTTGAGCAGGCTGTCAAGGACAATTTTGATAAATTTCTGAGAAAAGCCGCAGAGTTTGAAAATTTCAGAAAACGTACCAACAACGAAAAGGCAGGTATGTACAGTAACGGTGTCAGAGATACCGTGGAAAAACTTCTCCCCGTTATAGACAACTTTGAAAGAGCGGTCGAAATGTCGGAGGAAAAGGAAAGCAGCCTTTACAAAGGCGTAGAAATGATTTTAAAACAATTTCTGGAGATAATCGCTTCTCTCGGCGTTGAGGAGATACCCGCGCTGGGCGAGCCGTTCGACCCCAATGTCCACTCGGCGGTAATGCACGTAGAGGACGAAAAATGCGACGAAAACGTCGTTGTTGAGGTCTTCCAGAAAGGTTACAGACTGGGCGACAGAGTAATAAGACCCAGCATGGTAAAAGTAGCAAATTAAACTTAAAATAAGAAAAGAGGAGTAAATATGAGCAAAATAATAGGTATTGACTTAGGTACAACAAATTCATGCGTAGCCGTTATGGAAGGCGGTCAGCCCGTTGTTATCACTAACGTAGAGGGCGAAAGAACAACACCTTCTATCGTAGGTTTTACAAAGACAGGCGAAAGACTTGTCGGCGAAACGGCAAAGCGTCAGGCAGTTACCAATGTTGAGGGTACTGTTATCTCTATCAAGAGACACATGGGCGAGGACTACAAGTTCACTTATGATGACAAGAAGTACTCACCCCAGGAAATTTCGGCTATGATCCTTCAGAAACTTAAAAAGGATGCGGAAAGCTATCTTGGCGAGGATGTAAAGGAAGCTGTTATCACGGTTCCCGCTTACTTCACAGACAGCCAGAGACAGGCAACAAAGGATGCGGGCAAGATCGCAGGTCTTGATGTAAAGCGTATCATCAACGAGCCTACAGCAGCAGCGCTTGCTTACGGCCTTGACAATGAAAATGAGCAGAAGATAATGGTTTATGACCTCGGCGGCGGTACATTCGATGTTTCTATCATCGAGATCGGCGACGGTGTTATAGAAGTTCTTGCAACAAGCGGCAACAACCACCTTGGCGGCGATGACTTTGACCAGAGAATCATCGACTATCTTGTAAAGGAATTCAAGGGCAAAGAGGGTATCGACGTATCGGGCGACAAGCTTGCTATGCAGAGACTTAAAGAAGCGGCAGAAAAGGCTAAAAAAGAGCTTTCTACAGCTACAACAACAAATATCAACATTCCTTACTTTACAGTTGGCGCAGACGGCCCCAAGCATCTTGATGTAACACTTACACGCGCTAAGTTTGAAGAACTTACCGCAGACCTTGTTGCTGCAACTATCGGACCTGTACAGGATGCACTTAAAGAAGCCGACCTTTCCGCAAGTGAACTTGACAAAGTTCTTCTTGTAGGCGGTTCTACAAGAATCCCCGCTGTACAGAGCGAAGTTAAGAAGATAACGGGCAAAGATCCGTTCAAGGGCATCAACCCCGACGAGTGTGTTGCTCTCGGTGCTTCTATCCAGGGCGGTAAGCTTGGCGGCGAAGATGGTGCAGGCAGCATTCTTCTGCTTGATGTAACACCTCTTACACTGGGTATCGAAACAGCAGGCGGTGTAGCAACACCCCTTATCCCTAGAAACACAACTATTCCTACAAATAAAAAACAGATATTCTCAACTTACTCCGATAATCAGACAGCGGTCGATATCAATATCGTACAGGGTGAAAGACCTCTTGCAAGAGACAACAAGAGTCTCGGTATGTTCCGTCTTGACGGCATTGCTCCCGCTCCCAGAGGTATACCTCAGATAGAAGTAAGCTTCGATATCGACGCTAACGGTATCACAAAGGTAAGTGCTAAGGACCTCGGCACAGGCAAGGAACAGAATATTACAATTACTTCCAGCACAAACCTCAGCGATGAAGAGATCGACAAGGCAGTTAAGGAAGCTGAGCAGTATGCAGAACAGGATAAGAAGCGTAAGGAAGCCGTAGATGCAAAGAACGAGGCAGACAGCCTTATCTTCCAGACAGAGAAGCTTATCACAGACCTTGGCGACAAGCTTCCCGCTGATGAAAAGACAAAGATCGAGGGCGAACTTGACGCACTCAAGAAAGTAAACGAGGGTCTTGTTGCAGAAACTATGAATGACGGTGATGTTGCAACTCTTAAGACAGCTTGCGAGACACTTAACAAGACTGTTCAGGATTTTACAACAAAGATGTACCAGGCAGCTCAGGCTGCAGGTATTGACCCAAGCCAGATGGGCGGCGCAGGCGGCGCTCAGAACGGCGACGACGAAATAATCGGTTAAGATGCGGGGGCTTTATGCCCCTGCACTTTGATAATGCAAAATAATTTTTAAGTAGGTGAAATAATTGGCTAAACGTGATTATTACGAGGTTCTCGGTGTTCAAAAAGGCGCCGATGAAAGCGAGATAAAAAAAGCATACAGAAAATTAGCCAAAAAATATCATCCCGATGCAAATCCGGGCGACAAGGAAGCAGAAGAAAAATTCAAAGAGGTAGGCGAGGCCTACGAAATATTAAGTGATGCGCAGAAACGCGCGGCCTATGACCAGTACGGTCATGCTGCTTTTGAACAGGGCGGCATGGGCGGCGGTGCAGGCGGCTTCGGCGGCTTCAGCGGCGGCATGGACATGGGCGACATTTTTGAAAGCTTCTTTGGCGGCAGCGGTTTCGGCGATATATTCGGAGGCGGCGGCAGCAGAAGACGTAACGGCCCCGTGAACGGCAGTGATATTCAGGTTAGTCTTACACTTAGTTTTGAGGAGGCCGTATTCGGCTGCTCAAAGGAGATAAGCCTTAATGTTACCGATACCTGTGACCAATGCCACGGTTCGGGTGCAAAACCGGGCACAAGTGCAGAAACTTGTACACGATGCAGAGGAACAGGTCAGGAACGTGTTGTACGACAGACACCGTTTGGTTCGATGCAGTCTGTGACAAGCTGTTCTGTCTGCGGCGGCAAGGGCAAGATAATTAAGGAAAAATGCCCGAAGTGCGGCGGTCAGGGACGTGTGCGCATACAAAAAACAATAAAAGTGGATGTGCCTAAGGGTATCAATCATGGTCAGTCCATCCGTAAGGCGGGACTTGGCGAAGCGGGTATAAACGGCGGTCAGCCCGGTGATCTTTATATCGAGATAAGGGTAATGCCGCATAAGCAGTTTGTCAGAAACGGCAACGATATCCTGCTTAATGTAAACCTAAGTATGACACAGGCGGCACTTGGTGCAAACATAACCATCCCTACGCTTGAGGGCGAGGAGGTATACGGCGTAAAGGCGGGTACACAGCCCGAAAGCAAGGTAATACTGCGTAACAAGGGTGTTTGGAATGTCCGCAACAGCAAAGAACGCGGTAATATGATACTTACATTCAAGGTGAATATCCCGACCAAACTGACGGAAAAGCAAAAAGAACTTTTAAGACAGTTTGATGACCCCGATACAGAACCTAAAAAAGAAGAACATAAAGGATTTTTCGGTAAAAAGAAAAAATAAATGTAATCTGAACTGCCATGGATGACCGTGGCAGTTTTTTTGTATTTATTACAAGGTTTCGATTACGATTGACATACAGTTAGTTTTATGTTAAAATCAAATAGAAAATATCTTTATAGGAGGAATAGAAAAATGAAGAAATTTTTATGCGGCACTATGGCAGCGATGATGCTTTTTACATCAACTGCTTTTGCCGATACAACTGCCAATGTATTTATTGGCGATAAACTTGTAAACTACACAGATCAGGTACCGGTCATCATCAACGACCGCACCTATGTGCCTATCCGCGATGTGTTTGAGGCTGCGGGATTTGAAGTAAACTGGAATGCCGAAACAAAGACTGTTACAATAAACAACGAGTATTGCCAGATCATGCTTTTTGTGCCCACAAACGGTATGCTGACACTGGATACAAAATATGATTTTGAATATGAAACACTTGAAAATCCTATCCAAATAGTAAACGGCAGGACTTTACTGCCTTTAAGAGAGATACTTGAAAGTGTGAACTATAAGCTTGATTGGGATGCGGAGACAAAGTCCGCATATGTCAAGGACGAAAATGACTATGACGAACTCAAGGCTTCAAGAGAAAAACTGGAGGCGCTTTTCTCAAAAGAACAATTCAAGGTAGATGAATCAAAGCCAAAGGGAGAACTTACAAAGGAAGAGTATGCTTATCTCGAAAACTTTATAAATATTCTTGCCGATGTTGAGAAAATGGATGAAACCATGAATTTTTCGGATGAGTTGGACAAAATGACTCCCGAACAGGCTGTATTGTTGAAAAAGACGATAAACGGCTATCTGTCTAAATTATCGGATGTGGAATGCCCCGAGAGTCTTGAAGGTATGGAAGATGGTTTGAAGGAACTTGTAGACAGCCTTTTTGATAATTTTGAGGAGATCGCAGAGGCAACACAGGCAAATCCCGATAATCAGGAACTTTCTCTTATGACAGGTCTTTCTCTTATCGTAAGCCTTGCTGTAAAGGCAGATAATGCTTTTGCGCCTGTTGACAAGATATGCAGAGAGAGAAATATTGATCTTAATTCAGTTTTCGGTGACAAGCTTGACGGTAATATTACCGACTCTTTATTCTGATATTCCGGCGGGCTTTTTCGGCCCGCCTTTTTACAAGGAGTGATTAAGAATGAAAAAAATTTTATCGGTATTGCTTGCGGCGGTTTTTATGGCTGTGCCTGTAATGGCGGATGTGAGTGTGAGCGTTGACGGTCAGAGCGTCAGTTACAGCGACCAGACACCCGTTATAATCAATGAGCGTACTTATATACCCATACGCGATGTGTTTGAAAAAATGGGTTTTAAGGTGGATTGGGACGGCGAAAGCAAGGCTGTTACAATATCGGATGACTATTATGTAATTGTGCTTATGACGGGCACGGATGGTATGCTGACAGCGGGTGCAGATCTTAATTTTACTTATAAAAAGCTTGAAAATAAAATTCAGATAGTCAACGGCAGAACTATGCTTCCTCTTAGGGAGATACTTGAAAGCGCAGGCTATGAATTGGGCTGGGATGCAGAAACAAAGACGGCTCTTGTTTCAAACAAAAACGATTATTCAAAGCTTAAACTTGTAAAAGACGAGACCGAAAAGGTATTTTCCGATGAAAATGAAGCCGATTACGAAAAAATCTTAAACGAAAAGCTGGGTGATAAAACAGAGCAGGAACAGCGTTACTGCCTTGGTGTGGCGACTATCATATCACATCTCGGCGCTACAGACGGAGCTGCTGCCCTAAATGAACTCAGCTGTCCCAGAAATTTACAGTCAAAGGATAAGGAATTAAGGGAACTGTTTGCTGCGCTCAACAATGACAGCATGGCTCTTGCGGTATTCAAAGGACAAAATCCCGATGCCGCAAACCAAAATCATCTTGTATCGCTTATGTATGACGAGGCTGTACAGCGTACCAAGGCAAAAGCATGGGAAGTGCTTGAAAATATATAAAAAAGCATAAAAGTGAAAAGGACCTCTTTGCAGAGGCCCTTTCCTGTGGAGAGTTGTATATGAATAATAGAGCAAAAGCTCTAACAGCCGAGCGGGAAAACTCAACTGTAAATATAGTATAGCATACTTTTTATAGTTTGTAAACAATTTTCGTCAAATTTTTTGAGGAAATATTGCAATAAAACAAGTGAAAAAGCATTTTGAAGGGAGATACATCATGGCATACGAGGTTATCAGCTCCGAAAAAGTATACACGGGCAAGGTATTTAATATAGAAAAGGATGAGATAACTCTGCCGGACGGCAGAACAACATTCAGGGAAACGGTAAGACATAATGGGGCATCGGCAATGGTGGCTGTGGATGACGAGGGTAAAATTCTGTTTGTAAGACAGTACCGCCATTCCGCGGGCAAAGAAACATTGGAGATACCTGCGGGCACGCTTGAAAAAGGGGAGGACCCCTATGACTGTGCCGTGCGCGAACTGGAGGAAGAAACGGGATGTAAGTGCGAAAAAATGGAGTATATGTTCAAATTTTACTCGTCAATAGGTTTTTGCAGCGAGATACTTTATATCTATCTTGCAACAGGCCTTTCAAAAGGTACGGCAAATCCCGATGATGACGAGTTTATAGAGCTTGAACGCCATACGCCCGATGAAGCGGTAAAAATGATATTTGACGGCAGAATATGTGACGGAAAGACAGCGGCGGCTGTTTTTGCGTATAAACAATGGCAGGAGGAACATAAATGAAAAAAACAGGCGTATTAATTGCGGCAGCGGCGGCTTTATCAATGACTTGTGCTTGCTTCGCGCAGGATATAACAGTAAATTTAAACGGCAGCGTTATTGATTTTGGCGACAGTGCGCCTATCATATCACAGGGCAGAACTTTCGTGCCTTTACGCGGCGTTTTTGATAAAATGGGCTATGATATAACCTGGGCAGCCGACACAAAAACTGTGACCCTTACAAAGGGCAGCGATATTCTGACTATAGTTATAGGCAAAAACGAATATCATCTCAACGGAGTAACCAAGGAAATGGATGTTGCGGCACAGATAGTGAACGGCAGAACTATGCTTCCGCTGCGTGCCATAGCCGATGCCACGGGGGCAGGTGTATTCTGGGACGGGGAAAAGAAGCTTGTGGCAATAGCTTTTGAAAGTGAACATACCGTACAGAACGGACAGATAGAGGTTTCGGATGAAAATGAAAAAAATTTTGTTATGAGTTTTGAGGATATAAATGTCCGCTTTAACGAAACGGCGGCGGAATATAACGAATATCAGCAAAAACAGAACATAGACGGTATACACAGCGAAGAAGATGTTGAAGAATATAAAACGGCCTTAATTAAGATGCGTGATGGTGCGCTTAAGGCGAAAAATGAGGTCGCTGCCTTACCCTGCCCCGAAAAATTCAAGCCGCTTGCGGGGGCATATGCGGATTATATGGGCAGTATAGCTGATGTGACGGACTATACGCTTACACATTTATATGATACGGAGAAAACCGAGGAAAGCGAAGAACAATATAATGTGCTTGCGTCTGCACTGCTGGAAAACGAAAGCAAGTACAATATTCTGATAGGACAGTTATTTGGATGATGTTTTTCTCTGAAAATTACTTTATAAAAACAAAAAAACAGATTTTTATGAAAAAATTTATTGAAAATAATCGAAATATCTGTTTTATGTATTGACTTTTAAGCAAAATAATTATAAAATTAGTTTAGAATAATGCGTTTTAACCATTATACATGGATTTTTAATATAGCCCTCCGATAACAGGGGGAGCAATGTATATCATTGCAGGAGGAAGGTAGCTACTATGGCCAGAAGCAAAAGAAACGAAAGCTCATCTGCCAAATACTACAGCGACGATATGACCAAGGAAGTTGTAGGCAGATTGTTTGAACAGTATGCCGCCGATGACGGAAAGAACTTCTTTGCGCCGTCAAGCAGACGAAGTACAAAGGCGGACGAAGAGATAGCACAAAAAGAAGAGGACAGAAAAAATTTCTTTGAGGAAAGCGACGAATATGAGGAGTATGAGGAAGAGAAAAAGCATGAGTCAAGGCTTTCCGGGTTTCTTAAAAAGGCAAGACAGGTCGTTCTTCAGCCCGATGACGATGATGAGGACGAAGATGATGCTGACGAGCAGATAACGGATAATATCCTTTCGGATAATGAAACGGCAGAGCAGGAACAGCCAAGCGAAGAAGCACAGCAGACTTATGTGCCAAGACGCAAGGAAAGACAAAAGAAACCGCGCCGTGAGGAAAAAAACGTTGAGGAAGAGATATTCTCCGATGATGTTCCGGTAGAGGAACTGAAGAGAAATCAGACTCAGGAGATAGAACAACCGAGAAAACTTACCAGACGCGAGAAAATGGAAAAACGTGTCGAGGAAAAACGCAGAAAGGCAGAACCACAGGTAAACAAGGAAGTTCAGACCTCACCTGCGGAAAATTACGAAGAGGATTTTGAGGACGAGGAGTCCGAGATCATTGAGATCCCCGTTGCAAGAGTTGCGCTTATTGCGATTATTGTCATAGTTGCGCTTTTGCTTATCATCCTTACGCGCAACTGCATACATTACAGTTCACAGCTTAAGACCGCCAATTCCAAAATAGAGGAACTTGAAAGAATGAATACGTCCTCGACTTATGAAAAGGAACTGGAAGAACTTAAGGCAAAAAATGAGGAATTGACAAAGCAGCTTGATGATATCAGAGCGGCATCGGCAACCGTGTCCGCAGCAGACGGCACATCAACTGCACCCGCAACGGCTACGGGCAACCCGACGGTCGGCGCAGGCGGCGAGGGCGACACATCAAGCTTAAGTCAGGGTACAAACTCATCTACAAGTTATCAGATCATGGCATATACGGGCGAGCCGCTGTGGGATTTTGCAGATTCCATTTATGGCGACGGCAGCCGTTATGAAGACATTCTTAAATTTAACAATCTTACACTTGACGATTTTGAGTCGGGTGAGGTTGGCAAGGGAACGGAACTTAAGATCCCGAACTGACAGTATCACAAATCAAATGCTCCGGTATGGAATATCCTTCCGGAGCATAAGTTTTAATATCACAAAAAACAAAAAATCCAAAAATGAGGTAAAAATATGAATATAGAAAACAAAAGCCTGCTTGAACTGCGCGAAATTGCAAAAGAAATGCAGCTGAAAGGCGTAACGGGCATGAAAAAGGCAGAACTTGCGGAATTGATCGCTAACGAGTACAAGAAACAGGCCGAAGAGGAAGCCCGCAAAAAAGCAGAGGAGACTAAGGATCTTCCGAAAGAGAGCGAGGCGGAAAAGGCGTATTATGACGCAATGGAGGCAGCAAAACCCGATTATATGACCGAAATGGACAGCGGAGAAACAGGCGAGGGTGTTTTGGAAGTTCTTCAGGACGGATATGGTTTTCTCCGTTCGGAAAACTTTCTTTCGGGCGATAAGGATATTTATGTATCGCCCTCACAGATAAGACGCTTTAATCTGAGAACGGGCGACCATGTATACGGCAAAATGCGATATGCCAAGGAAAACGAGCGTTTCCGTGCGCTTTTGTATCTTTTGAATATAAACGGAGACCCTGCAAATGACGTTGGCAGAAGACCTGTGTTTGAAAAACTTACTCCTATTTATCCCGAAGAAAAAATCAATCTTGAATATAAGCAAAACGACCTTTCAACAAGGCTAGTAGACCTGATAGCACCTATAGGCAAGGGACAGCGCGGCATGATAGTGGCGCAGCCCAAGGCAGGCAAGACCGTTCTAATAAAAAACATTGCAAATGCCGTGATCGCAAACCATCCCGAAATGCACGTTATAGTTTTGCTTATCGACGAGCGCCCCGAGGAAGTTACAGATATGGAGCGTTCCATAAAGAGAAACAATAAAAATGTTGATGTTATATATTCCACTTTTGACGAACAGCCAGAGCATCACAAACGTGTTGCCGAAATGGTGCTTGAACGCGGAAAAAGGCTTGTGGAGCAGGGCAAGGATGTAATGATACTTTTGGACAGCATAACAAGACTTGCGCGTGCTTACAACCTTATTATCCCGAGCAGCGGCCGTACACTTTCGGGCGGTCTTGACCCCGCATCGCTCTATATGCCGAAGAAATTTTTCGGTGCAGCCAGAAATATAGAAGAGGGCGGCAGCCTTACTATTCTTGCAACAGCACTCGTGGAAACAGGCTCGCGTATGGATGATGTGGTTTTTGAGGAATTTAAGGGTACGGGCAACATGGAGCTTGTGCTTGACAGAAGAATGAGCGAAAAACGTATTTTCCCTGCGGTAGATATTTTAAAATCGGGCACAAGACGTGAGGAAATGCTTTTAAGCGAGAAAGAGCTGGACGCCGTATATTTTGTCCGCAAAAATCTGAACAGCGCCAATTCACAGGATATGCTGGAACAGATAGTTGATATGCTGGATAAAACTAAAACCAACGCTGAGTTTGTGGATTATATGAATAAATGTGCAAATGCGCAAAATGCAAAGAAATAAACTAAATACCACATATTTTTATTGAAAAAAGTGCGGCGGTATGCTATCATTAAAGAAAGGGTAATTTTATAAATTCTTTAAATATTCTAAGGAGGAGTAATAAATGAAAAAATGTATAAAAAGGCTTACAAGTATGATGCTTGCGGCTGTTTTTGCGGCAGCGTGCCTGCCTGCGGTACAGAACGGGCGTGTATCCGAGCCTCGGCTGCATCTGGAACAAAAGGTATGGGCAGCGGATACAGTGGGTCTTACCGGTGCGGCAGGTTGGTTTGAAAGCGGCTCGGTAGAATGGAAGCCTGATTCGACCGATGGTATTGCGAGTTATGCAGTATACTGCGACGGCAATAAGATAGATGATGAGCTTATCAGATGCTATAGTGACGGTCATTGGAGAGCCGATATTGTAGGCGTGACAGCGGGCGCTCATAGTGTAAAGATCGAGGGCGTTGACAGCACGGGTGTGGTAAAAGCACAGCAGGAAACATCTTTTACAGCATTGGCAAACGACAGAACGGGCTTTACGTTTTCTCCCGATTCACGCTATGACAAGGACAGCGCTGCCTGCGGCGGCTATAATGCAGACGGCACACCCAAGGACGGCGCAGAGATAATTTATGTCACAAGTGCCGAGGATATTACGAATGTTAAAAGTGCGGACGGGACTGTCGGCCTTTCAAACATTCTGCAGTCAAGGGATAAAAGAACAACAAAACCGCTTATCGTCAGAATTATCGGCAAGATACAATATTCGGGTGATCAGCTTAACAGTGCGGGCTACATACAGATAAAGCCCAGCAAGGCATACACAAACTACAACACGACTATCGAGGGTATCGGTCCCGACACAACGATCAACTTTGGTTTTCTTTTAAGAAATGCGGGTAATGTCGAGATAAGAAACCTTGCAATACATGATTTTGCAGATGACGGTATTTCGCTTGATACGGACAATACCGATGTCTGGATACACAACTGTGATATTTTCTACGGCAAGCAGGGCAGCGGCGACAAGGCAAAGGGCGATGGCTCAACCGATGTAAAAGGCGATTCACAGTTTGTTACATTGTCATACAACCACTACTGGGATGCCGGAAAATGCTCTCTTTGCGGTATGAAAAGCGAGTCGGGCGACAACTTCATAACTTATCATCACAACTGGTTTGACCATTCCGATTCCAGACATCCGCGTATAAGGACAATGTCGGTGCATGTTTACAACAATTACTTTGACGGTAATGCAAAGTACGGCGTGGGCTGCTCGGCAGATTCCAACGCTTTTGTTGAGGGCAATTATTTCAGAAACTGCAAGTACCCATCGCTCCAAGGCAGCGTGGGCTGTGATTCCGACGGCAAGGGCGGCTCAAACACATTTGATGATTCACCCGCAACGGGTACTGTAAAGTTATGGAACAACACCATAATCGGTGCAAATGCAAAATGGACAACGGACAGTGCCGCAACTTCGGCAGGCAACGGAGATGCGTATAATGCCTCGGCAAGAAACGAGGTATTGGATTATACGACCGCGGCAGGTTCCAAATACAATAATTTCGATACAAACAATGCTTATGTGCAGTCTTTGAGCGTACAGTCTCCCGAAGATGCAAAGACAAATGTGGAACTTTATGCGGGACGCACAGGCGGCAAAGATTTTGCTTCGGCATCGGGTTTTGCATTCAACAACTCGGTGGATGATGTCGATTACGAAATAAATACAACTTTAAGAGCGGCTGTTACAAGCTATTATACCGATGCTGTATCGAGCCAATACAAAATAAAGAGCATAGGCGGCAGTGTGGACGGCAGCTTTGTACCCGTTCCTACAGAAACTACATCCGAAACGACAACAGAGGTCACAACGGAAACAGCCTCACAGGAAACATCAAAGACAACTCCCATAGAGCAGGAAGCACCCGCAGCGGGTACAACACCCGAGGGTACTGCCGCATCGGGCGGTGTAAATGAAGTCATTTACAGAGAAGCTACAGATGATTATCTTATCCATGATACATCCTCGACCACTTCCACTACATGGACAGTACCGTTTAAGGCTCAAAGTACGGGCGTTGTTATCATAAGCGGAAAGGCTGCCCCCACAAAGGCATCGGGAAGCTGGGATTTTGTCCAGATACGCGGTAAAAGCGCAGGTAAAGATGCAGAAATAGTTTCGCTTGCAACGGACAGCAAAAAAAATCTTTCAATGCGTATCGCAGGCGGAACGGAATATATTTCGCTTGGCGAGGCTATAGCTGTTACATCCTATGACTATAAATTTGTTATAGATATGGATGCACAGACTGCGGCACTTACCGTAAACGGTAAGACCGTCGAAGGTAGAATATCCGCGGAAGAAATAAGCAGGGTATTTATGCAGACAGCTGTCAGCGACACGACAAGAGATATCGTTGCAACACTGCCTAAGATCGAAAAACTTGACGACGAAGCAGCTGTTGACGGTGTATGGGGCGACTGGGACGGCGATAAGAATCTTACGGCAAGTGATGCTACTTTCATCTTACAGTATGTTCTTACACCCGATAAAATGGATCATACGGAAGAACAGGTCAACAGATGTAAGGTTCTCGGCGATGCAAGCATTACAGCAAGTGATGCGGCCGCTGTACTTCAGAAAACACTCGACGGCAATGTAAAATTCCCCGTTGAAAAATAATAAGGCCTGAATTTGGCTTAACAAAAGTGCAGATATTGCGTTTGGCAGTATCTGCACTTTTTTCTTCCAAAAATTACCGCAAAAATAATCGAACAATTTTTCGAAAAATACTTGAATTTATGTTTGCCTTATGTTAAGATATATGTAGATCACAACGGAGGCGGTACTATGGACGAAAAGTATTATATAGCGATAGATCTTAAATCATTTTATGCCTCTGTGGAGTGCGTGGACAGAGGTATCGACCCTTTGCGGGCAAGACTTGTGGTGGCGGATGCGTCAAGGACGGAAAAGACTATCTGTCTTGCGGTGTCACCTGCTTTAAAAGCGTATGGGATACCGGGAAGAGCAAGACTTTTTGAGGTGATACAGGCTGTCAATGATATAAAAAGGCGCACGGGTAAGGACTTGGATTTTATTATTGCTCCGCCGCGCATGCACAAGTATATAGAGGTATCGTCCGATATATACAGCATTTATCTGCGCTATATCGCACCCGAGGATATCCATATATACAGCGTGGACGAGGTTTTTATAGATGCGTCAAAGTATCTTAATATTTATAATACCACACCCCGCGGTCTTGCGGAAAAACTGGTGCGCGAGGTGCTGAGGGAAACGGGTATAACGGCGACGGCGGGCATAGGCACGAATCTGTACCTTGCAAAAATTGCGATGGATATTTGGGCAAAACACGTCAAACCCGACGAGCATGGCGCAAGGATAGCAGAACTCAACGAAGAAAGCTACAAGAAAAATCTTTGGGCGCACAGACCTATAACAGATTTTTGGCGGATAGGCAGGGGAACGGCAAACAGACTTGAAAAGAGCGGTATGTATACAATGGGTGATGTTGCGCGCATGAGCCTTTATAACGAGGAATTGCTGTATAAAATATTCGGTATAGATGCGGAATTGCTGATAGACCACGCATGGGGCATAGAACCCGTTACCATGCAGGATATAAAAAATTACCGTCCCTCGGTCAATTCTATAAGTGAGGGGCAGGTGCTGTCTTGCCCGTATACCAACGAAAAAGCGCGGGTAATTATTTTTGAAATGACGGATAAGCTTGTGCTTGAAATGGTGAGACACGGCCTTGCGGCGAATTCTGTGACGCTGGAGATAGGCTATGACAGGGAAAGTGTGGACAATAACAAATATAAGGGTAAAACCGTGCGCGACCGCTACGGCAGGATAATACCCGAGCACGCCCACGGAACGGTCAGATTTGAAGGCCATACAAGCTCTTCAAAGGAGATAATAACCCGCACGCTGGAGCTTTTTGACAGGATAACCGACAGGGAACTGACGATACGCAGAATGTATGTGACGGCGAATAATGTACTGCGTGAGGATGAGATACATTCACAAATGGATATGTTTACATCCTATGAGGACAAAGCAAAGGAAAAAAGTCTGCAAAAGGCGGCTATAGAACTGAAAAGCAAGTACGGCGGGAATGCGCTGCTGCGTGGGATAAATTTTACGGAGGGAGCGACCGCGAGAGAACGCAACAGCCAGATAGGCGGACATAAGGCATAGGAGGGGAGAATATTGGATTATACGGATATAATAGATAAAAAAAGACCCGAACACAAAGATGATGCCTTTGCCGCAAAACACCCGCGTATGCCTGTTAGTGACCGCGCGAAGATATTTTCTGCCTTTGCGGCGTTACGGACGCACGAGCCTACGGCAAAACAACGCGAAAGGCTTACGATGCAGAAAATAGAACTCTCACCCGATGATGCTCAATGTGTAAGTGATGCTTTGGTGCTGATAAAGGAAAGACTGCGAATATCCGAGGAGACCTGCGCGGCAGTAACGTATTTTGTGCCCGATGCGGAAAGAGTGGGAGAGGGGATATATACCACCGTCAAGGGGACGGTAAGAAAAATAAACGAGGATATGGGCTATATTAAGATAGAGGACAAAAGCATTTTATTTGCCGATATTTACAGAGTTTCCATATAAAATGGGGTGTGAAGATCACACCCCATTTGGTTAATATTCGTCTATCTGCTGTATACTGCCGGGGGTGCTTACCTGTACGGGCGAAAGACTTGTGCGCAGCGTTTCGCTTGTGCTGTACTCTTCAAGCACATCCGATATTTCGGGTTTGTTGTTCACAAAGGTTATCAGACGAAACTCTCCCGTGCCGTCCTCTGTGGAACAGCCAAGCAGACCGTCATGGTGGTTATAGAATTTCTTTATGCCCGAGAACGTTTCGTCAGTGTCCACTCTGACCGTTTCGCCCTGCTGTACAGAATAGGTATAGAAGTAGTTTTCATTGTTTGTACCCCTGTTTAAAATAAGCTCGGGTATCATATCGCCGTTTACATCATAGATTATATAGCTGTTGCAGTCATTCGATATAAGAAGCGCCTTGTATGCTGCTTTGTAGCCTGCAAAATTAAGGTCTAAAAGCCGCTGATACAATGTGTGGTAGGCGGCCGTTATCTCGTCTTGTGTATCGGAGACCGCGTTTGCCTGTGCTATAGCCTCGCTGAGTGCATCAAGCTCGGGCTTGACGTTGTTTGCTATGCTTGCGCGGCCTACCGCAAGAAAAATCTCGTCTGCAAAATTTTTAAAGCTGTCAAGCGTCTGTCTGTCAACGTCCTTGTTTATGCGCGAATTGAATTCTGCTGCCGCATCGTTAAGGTATGCAACATGGTTTTCTGCGTCCATGTACAGTATATTGGGACGCGCAAGAAGCGCTTTTGCCGCATCTGCAGTGGCGTTGAGCCTGTCTTTTGAAACCTGGCTGCATTGTCCTGCCTTTACACCGACTTCCGTAGCATCGGAAAGCTTTTTTGTGTCTGTGACAAGATTTTCAAGTGTTTCAAGCATTTCCTTGTCGATAGTAAAGGAGTAAAGCCCCGTTTCGGATGCTTTTGCATCGGCATTGAAAGATACCGCGCGAAGATCCGTGCTCTCTTCAATGGGAAAAGCGCCTCGGTATATTTTGCTGAACTCGTCGGGAGCTTCATTGTTTGTTGTATAGTAAATGCTGTGGCCGAAATGCTCGTCGTCGGGTTTGAATTTAAGCTCCGTCAGCTTTACATAAGTACCCGGCAGCATATCCAGCTGAGGTATGGCGGGATCGGCCTGTGACGATGCGATAAGTTTTTGTATCGCGGGGTCGTCGGCTTTGTTGCTGTCAAGGTAGGTCTGCAAAAGTCTGTATGCCGACGAGGGGTCTGCCGAGTTTATCATAAGCGCCGCTTCGCTGAAATTTTCGCCTTTGAGCTCGCGCCTTGCAAGCAGCAGTTTTGCGTAGTCAACAGCCTCGTCGGTCTTGCCGTCTTTTAAATAACAGTATATTATGCCGCGGTATATTTCGGGCTTGTATGCCGAACTGCTTATTTTAAGTGCCCTGTTGTATTCATCTACCGCAGATGAGTAATCCTTGGCTTCGGTATAGCTTTGGGCATTGCTTATATGCGCTTTTACCTGTGTTTTTTTGTTGTAGCTGTCAGCTGCCGAGTATACTATCGCACATACCAAAAGCAAAAATGCAAGCGCAACGCCGACTGCCATCGGTGTTATTTTGGGCTTTTTTTTGCCGTAGGTACTGCGTCGGTTATTGCCTAAAAAAATATGCTGCTGTCGGTTGATATACATTTTTTTCATAAAACCGCTCCAT
>JAEEGL012303370.1_pt1 | contig 18532 bp, 15 predicted proteins | sample 9134231 | NCBI WGS metagenome assembly JAEEGL01 (sample SAMN16246548, study PRJNA631951) | gut metagenome | biome: gut microbiome; feature: rumen; material: fiber-attached | host: Bos | place: Iran: Karaj | collected 2018-10 | reverse complement strand
TGGTACTTGGGACCAAGTAGCAGCCTTGAAGTGGGTACACAACAATATCGCTCAGTTTGGTGGTGACCCGGATAACATCATGATTTTCGGACAAAGTGCAGGTGCTGCAAGCATCAAGAACCTGGTTACATCTAACGAATCGAAGAAATTGGTGAGCAAAGCTATCATCCAAAGCATAGGAGGCTTGGGCGAGTTGATTCCTGCTCCTGCACAGGATGTAGCAGAAAACATTGGCAAGGAAATGATGGATGCTGCCGGTCTGACTACCTTGGAGGCAATGCGTGCTGCGACTCCAGAACAGCTAAATGCTGCTTTTGGTGCATTCATGGCCACTGGTAAGGTTCAGGGACTGCCTTTCACTCCTCATATCGATGGGCGTTTGCTGGGCAAGAGCTTTACGGAAGCTGCTACAGATAACACCATTGCTGATGTGCCTTATATGTTGGGTTCTACCCTTGACGACATGATGCCTACTATGGGTGAAGGCATTGACCAATTTGCTTTTCTGCGTGAAACACAAACTAAAAAACCTGTATATGCTTATCGCTTTGACCGTCGTTTGCCTGGTGAGCCTAACACCGCTTATCACTCATCCGAGTTGTGGTTTATCTTCAAGACATTGAAGAACAGTCGTCGTCCGTTTACTGCTGCAGATTACAAACTTGCTGACCGCATGATGGACTATTGGACCAATTTTGCTAAGTTTGGCAACCCTAACGGCAACAATGTAGATGGAGAATGGAAGCCTGATACTAAAGAGAATCCATTCACCATGCATCTCGACATAAAATAAAAGATTCCCTCTCTGCTCCCCCTTAGAGTAGTAGGGGGAGTGTTGAGAGGAGTTCGTATAAAGATTTCTCTTTTTAAGACAGTAATTATTTCACGAATCAAACTTAATTATCAAACTCATAATGAAAATCAACCATTTATTTTTTGCATCATTATTAGCTTTAGTATCTTGCACAACTCCTCAAGAGAAAGCAGCCGAGCAACCTATTCAGCCACAACAGTCAGAAGAAGTAAGTCAGACTACTGAATACAAGCCATTAGCTCATCCTCTGACTAAAGACAAGTTTATTCAAATCAACATTGTGGTAGGTGATATCTACAAAGCTGCCAGGGCTTGGGCAGCATTACTAGACATCCCTGTACCAGAGGTAAGAACCAACCATTTAGAGTATAAGCCTGAGTTCCCTTACACCTATCGTGGTGAGCCAAGCACCTGCGATTTGCTGGTGTGTGACATTGACATGGGCAGTTGGGTATTAGAGCTGCATCAAGCCGATGAGAAAGCCAGCTCCTTCCGAGAGTTTTACGACAAGCACGGCAATGGAGTTCACCATTTAGGTTTCGAGGTGGGCGACCTGCGTGATGAAGTAATCCAAGACTTGCAAAGTCTTGGATTTAATACCGACCGCACCTTCGGTGCCTATACAGGCAGTAGTTGGACAATAGTTGACAGCGAAGATGTCTTAGGTGTCAACCTAAACATCAAACCTGTCAAATAAGAATCCTTCCTCTAAATAAAAGCAAAAGATTTTAAGTGAATTTGAATATCATTATCCTTAAATAATACAAACAAAAACTCCCCCTCTATCAAGAGGGGGAGAACTGTATCTAAACTTTAAATGTCGATTACTTCTCTCAAAAGACGATTATGACTTAATAGCTGTAATCAGCTCTGCAGGAGTCAGCAGTTTCTGTTCACCTGTTGTCATATTTTTAAGAGTAACTTTACCTTCTGCCAACTCGTTTTCACCTATCAAAGCGACAAACGGGATATTGTGAGCATTGGCATAGCTCATCTGCTTCTTCATCTTGCAGGTGTCGGGGAAGAGCTCGGCACTGATGTCTGCTGCTCGTACTTGCAACAAGGTCTGCATGGCAAAGGCTGCTTCTTTCTCACCAAAGTTGATGAACAGTAACTGGGTTTCGTTCACTGCTTCCTTAGGATAAAGCTCCAGCTGATTCAGTACATCGAAAATGCGGTCGGCACCAAAGGAGATGCCCACTCCCGATACACCTGGCAAGCCAAACACACCTGTCAGGTTGTCATAACGACCACCGCCTGTGATGCTGCCAATCTGCACATCCAGTGCCTTTACCTCGAAGATGGCACCTGTATAATAGTTCAAGCCTCGAGCCAAGGTGAGATCTAACTCGATGGTATTTTGCAAGTTCAAGGCAGCCAGTGTATGTAGAATAAACTCTGTCTCTTCCACGCCCTTCAAACCTGTCTCGCTGTCAGCAAGAACAGTCTTCAGTGTTGCCAGCTTCTCATCGTTGGTGCCACTGAGCAGGATAATGGGTTGTAGCTTGGCAATAGCCTCATCACTGACTCCTTTCTCACGTAGTTCGGCATTCACATTGTCGAGACCTATCTTATCCAGTTTGTCTATAGCGACAGTGATATCAACAATGCGTTCTGCCTCACCGATAATCTCTGCTATACCACTCAATATCTTACGATTGTTAATTTTGATACATACCCTCACACCAAAGCGCTGAAATACGGTATCTACCATTTGCATCAGTTCCACTTCATTCAAAAGCGAGTCACTACCCACCACATCGGCATCACACTGATAGAACTCACGATAACGACCTTTCTGTGGACGATCGGCACGCCATACGGGCTGTATCTGATAACGCTTGAAGGGGAATGTAATCTCTTCACGGTGCATCACTACGAAGCGAGCAAACGGCACAGTAAGGTCATAACGCAATCCTTTTTCGCAGAACTTGGACGAGAGATGTGTTACATCACGACTCAGCAGTTCTTCATCGCTAATACCCCGGAAACAATCGCCAGAGTTCTGGATCTTGAACAGCAGTTTGTCACCTTCCTCACCATATTTACCCATCAACGTCGACAGGTTCTCCATTGCTGGTGTCTCAATCTGATGGAAGCCGAAAAGGTGATATACCTCTCGGATTGTGTTAAAGATATAGTTTCGCTTCGCCATCTCTATGGGCGAGAAATCTCTTGTCCCTTTTGGTATACTTGGTTTTACCATTATTCTTAAGTTTAATATATATATGGTCAATTGTCAACGGTCAATCCCTTGAGCGTCCCATAAATATCATAATATAATAAATGAGTGTTGCTAACGAACCCAGTGCAGCCACCACATAAGTATAAGCAGCCGCCTTCAAAGCGTCTTTGGCGAAAGCATGATTAGTATAGTTAGTCATACCGCTACTTTCAAGCCACACTACTGCTCGTCTGCTGGCATCAATTTCTACCGGTAGGGTAATGAAACTAAATAATGTAGTAGTGGCGAATAGTAGAATGCCCACTAGCAACACCTGTGGAAACACCTCCAATAGGAAGATGCCTGCCAAAATCACCCAAGTTACCCATTGAGAGGCAAAACTCACAATAGGCACCAGCTGACTACGCATGTTTAGTGGTGCATAAGCACGTGCATGCTGAACTGCGTGTCCGCACTCGTGAGCAGCCACAGCAGCTGCCATAATGCTGTTGCTATTATACACTCCCTCACTAAGGTTTACTGTCTTATTGGTAGGATTATAATGATCGGTAAGCTGTCCTTCCACATGTGTAACTTGCACATCATATAAACCATTGTCGTGCAACATCTTCATTGCTACCTCAGCACCAGTAAGACCAGAAGAATTGCCAATCTCGGAATACTTCTTAAACTTACGCTGCAAGTTCCATTGTACTAACCAGCTTAAAATAGCTACGCCAATAAATATAATCCACTGAATACCTATTCCTGTTTGCATATTGTAATTATTTTAAGTTTTTATTACTATTACTCAGCATTTCTGTTTGTTGCTTTATTTTCCAATACATAGCAAAACCTGTGCCAAATCAGTCAATAGTTAGTTCCACCACCGTATCAATGTCACTCGGTACAGCTGGCAACTCTAGCAGATAGCCATCTTTGCTCTTTACCATCTTTACTGGTGTGTCATCCTTAAACAACTTAGCACCCGACAGTTTATGGTTTGATACAGGCAAAAACAAACCTTTGTCTTGCCATTTGAGTATATGCACATAGAGTTTGTTGCCCTTCTGAGTAGTCACACCCCAGTCGCGAGGAGATACCAGCCCTCCACGAGTAGCATAGATAGTTTCGCCATATTGACGAGTCCACTCCCCAATCTCCTTAAGACGACTCAAGGCAGTGGAAGGAAGTTGTCCATCTGCTTGTGGACCAATATTGAGCAAAAGATTGGCATTGAGTCCTGCAGCATGCACTAACATTTGAATTAGTTCTTTTGTCGATTTATAGTGCGTATCTGTAATGTTGAATCCCCACGAGTCACTGATGGTCTGGCAAGACTCCAACGGCACTTCATTGCTCACCTCCATTCCACCAGAATAGCCGGCAGTATTCTGTCCTGGCAAGTCACGTTCAAAAATCTGAATGTCTTCACCCGGATTCAGGTTCTTATGATGGTTATTACCCACTAAACAAGCAGGTTGCAAGCGATGAATCAAAGCATACTGCTCTTCCAACTGCCAGTCGAAAGGTACAGCATCGCCCGAATGATCCCAAACACCATCGAACCAAATGGCACCTATCGGACCATATTGTGTCAAAAGTTCTGTCAACTGGTTGTTCATGAACTTATAGTATGAGTTCCAGTCTTGCTGATCAGTAGGCCTGCCCAACTGTCTGCCCGTACTACCCAATGGATAATCCAAACGGTGCCAATCAAGGTGAGAATAATAAAAGTTTAAAGTAATACCATACTTGGAGCAAGCATCTGCAAGTTCTTTGATAACATCACGTTTGAAAGGCGTAGCTTCTACAATGTTATAACCATCGCTCGCCTTTGAATTGAACATGGAGAAACCATCATGGTGACGAGAAGTAATGGTAATATATTTCACACCCGCATCGCTAAAGGCCTTTACCCACTCTTCAGCATTATACTTGGCAGGATAGAAACCGGCAGGCAACTTTGCATACTCTTCGTAATCGATGTTACGATTGTTCATAACCCACTCGCCCTGTCCCATCATAGCATAAACACCCCAATGCAGAAAGATGCCCAGTTTCTTGTCCTGAAACTCACTGCGAGCCTTTTGGTTCTCTACCGTTGGCACATACTGAGCATAGACAATAGACCATCTACTATTAACCATCAATAAAGTCAATGTCAGCAACCAAAATGAAATAACCTTATTCATTCTCTGCAATCAGCTATCCTATATCAATTATTCGTTATATCTTACAATCGTCTGTTCACGATCTGGTCCAACTGACACAATTTTCACAGGCACACCCAACTCTTCTTCCAAAAAAGAGAGGTAGTTATTGAATTCTTCAGGAAACTCATTCTCACTCTGCATCTTATTCATTTGTGTCTTCCAGCCTGGCATTTCAACATATACTGGTTCAATGCCTTCAGATATGTCAAATGGGAAATGGTCAATCTGTTCGCCATTCACCTTGTACGCTACACAAGCTTTGATGGTATCAAAATCGTCCAACACATCACTCTTCATCATAATGAGTTTGGTAACACCATCAATCATCACCGCATATTTCAATGCTACTAGGTCAATCCAGCCGCAGCGGCGTTTTCTTCCCGTCACAGCGCCATACTCGTGTCCAAGGTCACGAATCTTGTCACCAATCTCGTCAAACAGCTCAGTAGGGAATGGGCCGGCACCCACGCGTGTACAATAGGCCTTGAAAATGCCATAAACATCACCGATTCGACGTGGAGATACGCCCAAACCAGTGCAGGCTCCAGCACAAATAGTATTTGATGAAGTCACAAAAGGATAAGAGCCGAAATCCACATCCAACATAGTGCCCTGAGCGCCCTCACATAACACCGACTTTCCTTCATCCAACAAAGTATTGATTACATGCTCGCTATCCACTAATTGGAACTGCTTGAGGTACTCAACTCCCTCGAACCAAACCTTCTCAGTTTCTGTAATATCATATGCAAAATTCATATCTTTCAGTATCTGTTCGTGGCGAGCCTTAGCAGCAGCATATTTCTGGTCGAAATTGTGCAACAAATCACCCACACGCAAGCCATTACGGCTTACTTTGTCAGTATAGGTAGGACCAATACCCTTACCTGTGGTGCCCACCTTAGAGTCGCCTTTAGCAGCTTCGTATGCTGCATCGAGCACACGATGGGTAGGCATAATCAAATGAGCTTTTTTGGAGATAATCAGTCTGTCTTTCAAATTATGGCCAGACTTCTCTAACGCCACAGCCTCATCTTTGAACAAAGCCGGATCAAGCACCACACCATTACCTATGATATTCACTTTATTGCCCTGGAAAATACCAGAGGGAATGGAACGAAGCACATATTTCTGTCCTTCAAACTCAAGGGTATGACCTGCATTGGGACCTCCCTGGAAACGAGCCACCACATCATAATTAGGGGTTAGTACATCCACAACCTTGCCTTTGCCTTCATCACCCCATTGTAAACCCAACAGTACATCTACTTTCATTTCTTATCCTTTTATTATATTGATTTCTGTTTTCTTTTTTTTAATAGCTTTCATCCCTTTACTGTCACCACTTCTCGCCAACTTGTCCTTGCTTCGTTTCAAACTGTTCAACTTCATATTCTGTCTCCATTGGCACTTACTGCATAAGCCATAAACATAAAGCGAATAGTGCGTCTGTTTGAAACGAGTAAGTTTGGCACTCTCTATATCTGCCTGCAACTGAGCATTCTGAAATTCAGTTACCTTACCACATTGCGTACAGATCATGTGGTGATGTGTCACCTGATCAAAACACTTCTCATACTGCGACACTGTGCCAAATTGGTGCTTCACTACCAAGTGGGCATCTAGCCACAGGATGAGGGTGTTGTATAGGGTGGCACGACTCACCCTGAATTTGGCAGTTTCCTCCATCATCGTATAGAGGGACTCAATGTTAAAATGCCCACTGAGCGAATAAATCATGTCGAGTATAGCATAACGCTCGGGCGTCTTACGATGCTTTCTCTTTGTCAGGTATTCGGTAAATAGTTGCTTTACCTTTTCCCTCACCTCAATATTGCGTGTCTTCTCAACCATGATTAACTACTTACAGCAACAAAGTTAGCTATTTTTTATGTTATCAAGACCAATAGTCACGAAAAAATTAAAGATACTTCTTGCGTCACCCAATTAACTAAAGCCTTGGCCTGGTCATCAACACTTTCTCTAAGCGGTTCCACCACCCTACACAGCGTAAAGGCATGTTGCTCATTGCCAACAATATATTTCTTCAAGGCTGTCATCACAGCCCGACGCACAGCATACGATCCTGAAATGAATGACACTACTGCCTGGTCAAGCAACTCGTTCTCTACACGTTCTTGCAGGTCAGCTTTCTTGGTCAGCAAACGGCTTATGATTAGGTAACCGCATATCTGCTGATAATCACGATCATCGGCAATGAGTCGCAGCGACTTCTGCGGAGCGTATGGTAAATACTGGAACAAATGCATGCAAGTCATCTCAGCTATTTCTACAGTTGGCATATCTTCTATCCAGATATCCATGATTTCAGGATAGAAACTGTCGATAGGCTGCAGCATACCAGCCAGTATCTTGCACTCACGAATGCTCTCCTTCCACAATGCCTGTGCCAATTCATGGTCTTTCTTAAACTGGGCAGCAATCTGTTTAAGTCGAGGCAACTCCACGCCGAAGTTCATTTTATAGATCAATCCTTTCTCCCGCATGCTGGCCGATGCAGTTCCGTTCATCGCCAAGCGCAACTGCGTCTTAATCTCGTTTAATGAATTAGAGGGTTCTGTAGTCATGGCTGTAACGAAGCATTTGTTCTACATAACTCTCATCGTATGTTACCTTCACATCTGTAACTTTACCGTCGTCATCCTTCACCAGCTCATACTTAGGATTCAAAAAACCTTTATACGGAGCTAGATCTAGCTTCTTATAACGTTCCAGTACCTCCTGATGCAACTCAGGATCCACTCTCACACCATAATCTTCAATCAAGCGGCGAGCAGCCTCATAGTCGCCAGTCGATTTGATGCGCTGTACCTCAGCCAGCAATTCACCAAACAAACGACGCAACTTCTGGTAATCATTGATCTTCACGTATGTCTTTCCATCTTTCTTAACCAATTCTACCACATTGTCAGCCTTGCCGTGCTCAAATGCCCAATGAGCCACAAATGAACGATTTCGCATGTGCGCCTCCTCAATGTTCTTACCCGGCTCAATACGTACAAGTTGTGTCATCAGACCATTCATCATATAGGTATAATACTGCGACTTATATGCCTCGGCATTAGGAGTAAGGCCCAGTTCTACCAACTTTGGATCTGCCAGATAATACAAAGCGAACAAATCGGCACGTCCTTCCTCAAGCGGAGAGCTGTAGGCTTTCAGCGCATCGGGATCCACCCCAGGCAACAGTTTACCAGAAGCATGGCCTAAGCACTCATGCATGTCAGTATGCAGTTCGTCAGTATAGTCAGCATATTTATCAATTCTATCCAACTCCTCCTGGCTATACACGAACTCCTCGTTGAAGCCATTGCCATGAGCAGCTTTATTGTAGGCATCGGTAATATTACCTATGGTCACCGACTTAGAGCCATGCTGCGCCCTCACCCAGTTAGAGTTGGGCAAGTTGATACCAATGGCAGTAGCAGGATACAAGGCTCCTGACAGGATAGAAGCAGTAATTACCTTTGCAGAGATACCCTTAACGTTCTCTTTTTTGAACTGCTTGTCAACAGGTGAGTTATCCTCAAACCATTGGGCATTCTTGCTAATCGTTTCTGTACGTTTAGTTGCAGCCATATCCTTAAAATTAACGATAGCTTCCCAAGTACCTTTCATACCCAATGGATCATCGTAAGTTTCTGTAAATCCATTGGTAAAGTCCACTTGTGAATTCAAATCCTTTACCCATAGGATAGTATAGTCGTCAAATGTCTTCAAATCACCAGTCTGGTAATATTCAATCAGTTTGGCAATCACCGCCTTCTGCTCAGGAGTTTCAGCCACTCCTTCTGCCTTTTGTAGCCAATACACAATCTTCTCGATGGCAGCACCATACATACCCCCTACCTTATAAGTCTCTTCATATATCTTACCGCCTTTTTTCACCAGTTTACTGTTTAGACCATAAGCTACAGGTGTCTCATCCTCGGGATTCTTCATCTTGTTGTAAAACGCCTCTGCTTCTGCTTGAGTCAGTCCTTCGTAAAAGTTCACAGCTGAGGTAAGCACCAAATCTTCACCATCAGCTTGATTAGTTCGCATTTTTAGCAAATCAGGATTAAAGATTACAGGACAAATGTCGTCACACAACTGCTCGACGGTTTGTCCTTCAACCAATGGCAGGTCCTTGGCATCCACGCTTGCTATTTCCTTTCTAAAAAAACTTTCTGAGAATCCAGGTACAAACTTTTCACTACCGTAGTGGTGATGAATACCAGCAGAAAACCATACACGTTTAAGATACAACTCTAATGCCTTAAATTCATCAGTATTGCGGTCACCCTTGTAGTTTGTATAGACAGCTTCGATAGCCCTACTAATGCAGAGGTTATACTTGCCATTCTGATCATAGAAGATGTCACGTCCCCATAAAGCAGCTTCTGTAAGGTAATACACCAACTCTTTCTGCTGCAAGCTCAGTTCCTCAAAACCATTTACCCTGTAGCGCAATATCTGCAAATCTGCAAACTTTTCCACTGTATATTTAAAATTTTGATTATTAGGTGCAGTTTTCTGCTCATTGCTGCTGCACCCTGTAAGCATTACAAGAGCTGTCAATACATAAATAATTAGTTTCTTCATATTGTTCAGTATTTTTGTACAAAAATACGAATAAACGGGAGAAATGCAAAGTATAATAAATAAAATGTGACTCCTAAGAAAAAGAGGAAACAACCACACTCTTTTCCAACTTTTGAAAAAGGTTGCGCATAAAATGAAGTTATTTGAGGGTAAAAAAGAGTTAGAACCCAAACCAAAATATTTTTAAGAATAGAGGTAGGGAATCAAAGACAACCACTTGAATAAGATAAGAAACGCCAATAGAGAAGCCCACTAAGATATAATAATAATAATAAACAATAAGTTAAAACACTATGTTAATATTTATGGTTGTTTGGTTAACTAAATTAATAACTCGAAAATCTGACTTCAAGTTATGTATATCTAATAGTAGAACGACCATATTGTTCTAGACTAGATTATAAAACATTAGCAAGAAAAAACAATAAAGAATACTCTCATTAATGAAACGAGATAAAAAATGGGGTATTTGAACCTCTATTGTCAGCAGCTAGAAATTAAACAAATCTCAGTCGGAAAGAGCGAGGTGTCTCACCAACATATTTAGAAAAAGCTGCATAAAACGACTGACGATTAGCAAAACCCACCATCAGTCCTATCTCCTCAATGGTTTTATTACGTTGTCGCTTATCTGCCAACAGCACTACTGCATCCTTGATTCGATATTCATTGACCAAAGAAGAATAACTCTTCTTAAAATGAGAATTAACTACAGCAGAAAGATAGCGAGTATTGGTATGCAATTCAGCAGCCATTTGCTTAGCTGTGAATCCTGGATCTAAGTATATTTTCTTCTTTTCCAACATATACAAAACATCCTGGCTAATGCTCTTCACCATCGCTGAACTAATCATTTTTCTATAGGGAACATTCTTAAGACTTTTAATGTCTTTTATCTCATGAATGCGGGTTCTGACCTTTCGTAGTTCTCTGTTTATCCTAGCGGCAGGTTTTTTAACAGTATCTACAGAAAGACCGTTCTCTGACTTAACCATACTAAAATTTATCTCTAATTAATAACGACTTCGAATTACAAGTTGCAAATTAATAACAATATTTCCAACTAACAAACTGTTTCGCTATTTTTTTAGAGTTTTTTTTGCAATACACCACACACAAAACATCGCAATTATAAAAGAGGATGTTCTATTTGATGTATGGGCAAGTATGCAACTATGGTTAAAACTGAGCAAACTATCGATTAAGATAAGCATCTACTCGTTGCTGAATATTATCTTTTAATTGGTCACGATAGAGCCAAATCTCACGAGTGTGATAGCTCGCTTTGTTACCGATGAGGGGCAAAACATAATCAGTAGCGGAGTAGCCAGAAACCAATAATAAGTTAGAGGCTGTATCTAACTGCACAGTCATGGTGTCTTTAGTCTGTTCATGCACAGGTTTTAGAGGCGACGGCTCCGTAATAAGCAAAGCCACCTCGTCATCCGTACACCAATTCACAGGATTAATGGCAAAGACATTTGAACCATTTTGTGCAGGATAGTTGGCATCTTCACCTCGCATACTATTATAGCAAATAGTAACACCTGTATCATTAGCTCCTTGGGCAGGATGCAAATGGGAATTTGAGGCCAAGTCTTTATCTGTTAAACGAATGCCAATGAGATAGGTCGCCACCATTCGCCGATAGACAGACTCATCCATTTCTTTCAACAATTCGAGAGCAATCATGGCACCCTGGCTAAATCCAGCTAGCACAAAAGGCCTACCATCGTTTTGATTATCAATATAGTAAGAAAATGCACGACGAACATCATCTAAAGCAATTTTGAAACGACAGGAAACGCTGTCAGAAGCAAACGAGTTCAATGAGCACTGACGATAATAAGGAGAATAATAGTTTAAACGACCACTGGTCAGCGTGTCAACTCCTAACATTTCTCCATACATAGGTTGACGCGTTTTGTCAAGATAAGTGTCAGCAAGATGGCGAACTGTCCCATCTTCTAATGTATAATCACCTATCTCGGTAGATATTATATAAAACATATCAGCGTCAGCATTGCGCTCAGTTAAGTACCACTGAGACATGTCTGAATAGACTGGTGCTTTGGGTAACGACTTATCTTCTGAACAAGATATTCCTAAGATACAACATGAAATAATCAATAAAAATCTTATCATATTGACTTTTCAATATAATCAACAATCCATTCTCCAACTTCTTTCGTTCCATACTTAGTGCCACCCTCGACCTGAATCTCTGGAGTGCGCACATTAGCCTCAATGGAAGCATCAACAGCTTCACGGATCAAAGCGCCCTCTGCTTTAAGGTCGAAATACTCAAACATCATAGCATCTGATAGAATCTGTGCCAACGGATTGGCGATGTTCAAGCCCTTAGCCTGAGGCCATGAACCATGTACGGGTTCAAATACTGGCGTATGCTCGCCAGTAGAAGCAGAAGGCAACAAACCCATTGATCCACTGATGCATGAACTTTCATCTGTGAGGATATCACCGAAGGTATTCTCTGTCACAATTACATCAAAGAACTTGGGTTCCTGAATCATACGCATAGACGCATTGTCAACATACATGAAATCGGTCTTCACATCAGGATATAGAGCTGCCATCTCCTGCCCTATCTGACGCCACAATCGAGAAGAAGCCAACACATTGGCCTTATCTACAATAGTGAGGTGATGGTTACGCTTGCGTGCATATTCAAATCCCACTTTCAAAATGCGTTCTATTTCTGGACGAGAATAGAAATTGGTATCGTATGCTTTTTCATTGTCCTGATATTTCTCCCCGAAATACATACCACCAGTTAACTCACGAATAGTAATGAAATCAGCTCCATCCACCAACTCTGCCTTTAACGGTGATTTATGAAGCAAACTCTTAAATGTCTGCATCGGACGGATATTAGCATATAAGCCTAACTTCTTACGCATAGCAAGCAAACCTTGTTCAGGGCGCACCTTAGCAGTAGGATCGTTATCGAACTTTGGATCACCTACTGCAGAGAATAACACAGCATCTGCTCTCATACAAGTCTGGAAAGTCTCATCAGGGAAAGGGTCGCCCACCTTGTCGATAGCATCTGCACCACAAATCGCATATTCATAAGTCGCTTGGTGTCCAAACTTTTTGCAAACAGCGTTCATTACGTCAACGCCTACTTTTGAAATCTCAGGACCGATACCATCACCGGCCAGTACAGCAATTTTGAAATTCATATCTTTTCTATTTTAATCATTTTCTTCTGTCTCGTATAGGTCTTTGCCTGACTCATATTCATCTTCTATCATGTTGAGCATCTTGATAGTAGCCTTGATAGCTGCCTCAGTTTGGTCAGCATCCAAACCACGAGTTCGGAATTCACGGTTATCAAAGCTCCAAGAGATAACGGTTTGCACCAAAGCATCGGTACGCCCACCTGGGGGAATACTTACCACATAGTTAGTCAGCATCGGGAACTTGCGCCCTAATGTTTTCTTATAAACATTGCGCAAGGCACGAACAAAAGCATCGTACTGACCATCGCCGCAGGAACTCTCCTCAAACTCCTGTCCGTTTATCTCAATTTTCAGCATCGCCATAGGTTTCAGACCATGAGCTAAGTTGATGACATAACTCTTGAGTTTTACCTTGTCGTTAGTCACACCGTGCTTCAACACATCAGAAACGATATAAGGTAAATCTTCTGGTGTTACCAACTCTTTCTTGTCGCCTAACTCGATAATACGCTCTGTTACCTTACGCATCGATATATCATCGAGGTCCAAGCCTAATTCTTCGAGGTTCTTACGGATATTTGCCTTGCCACTATTCTTACCTAAGGCATACTCACGCTTACGACCAAAACGCTCAGGTAGCAAGTCGTTACAATAAAGGTTGCGCTTGTTATCTCCATCGGCATGTACGCCAGCCACCTGTGTGAACACACTTTCACCAACGATGGGACGATTAGGGGCTATAGGTATTCCAGAATAAGATGAGACAATACGACTAGCCTCATTCAGACGGCTCTCGTCTATATGTGTAACTGCATTAAAATGGTCTTTTAATATAGCCTGAACACTAGCTAGTGGTGCATTCCCTGCACGCTCTCCCAAACCATTAATGGTGGTATGTAAGCCTTTGCAACCACCAAATACGGCTGACAACACATTGCTAACGGCCAAATCATAGTCATTGTGCGCATGAAAATCAAAATGTGCATGTGGATAGCGTTTCACCATCTTCTTTATAAAATCATATGTCTGCAAAGGGTTCAAGACACCCAATGTATCAGGCAACATGAATCGCTTAATATCGCTCTGTGTGAGCGCATCCATCAACTGAAACACATAACTGGGCGAGTCCTTCATACCATTGCTCCAATCCTCGAGGTAAACATTGACCTCCAATCCTTGAGACGTTGCATAATCTAACGTCTGCCTTATATCAGTGATGTGTTCATTAACCGTCTTTTTGAGCTGATAGGTACAATGTTTTTCTGAACCTTTACAAAGCATATTGATAACCCGGCACCCTGTAGAATGAATCCAATCGACAGAAGTATTACCATCAATAAAGCCCAACACTTCCACTTGATGCAAGTGGTGGTGCCTTTTTGCCCAATCACAAATCATAGTCACTGCCTCGTGCTCACCTTCTGATACACGAGCAGATGCCACCTCTATACGATCCACTTTCACTCCATCGAGTAACAGACGAGCAATCATCAGTTTTTCGTGAGGCACAAAAGACACACCATTCGTCTGCTCTCCATCTCGCAAGGTGGTGTCCATGATTTCTATTTCACGCAGCAACTTATCTTTCATTCTTTTTCTCCCAAGCCTCAATCTTATCCTTATTTTCTAAAAGGAAATCGATATCGTCAAGTCCATTCATCAAGCAATGCTTCTTATAAGCATTAATTTCAAATTGCTCGCTCTTGCCTGTTGCCTTGTTAGTAATCGTCTGATGGGGTAAGTCTACCTCTACCTCCATCTTAGGATTTGCTGCTATAGAGTTAAATAATTCTTGTAAAAAAGATTCGGAAACTACAACCGGCAAAACAAAATTGTTCAACTCATTATTCTTATGGATATCAGCAAAGAAACTACTCACAACAACGCGAAAACCATAATCCGCTATAGCCCATGCTGCATGTTCACGACTGCTGCCACTACCAAAATTCTTACCAGCCACCAAAATCACGCCACTATAGGTAGGGTCATTCAAAACGAAATCCTTAATAGGATTGCCTTGCTTATCATATCTCCAATCGCGGAAAAGATTCTTTCCGAAACCTTTTTTATCAGTAGCTTTTAAAAAACGGGCAGGAATAATCTGATCTGTATCAACATTCTCTAAAGGAAGTGGTACACAAGTACTTGTGATAATATCGAATTTTTGTTTCATAATAAGCTTAAATTAATGTTCTTGGATCGGTAATCACTCCTGTTACAGCAGCAGCTGCTGCTACTAACGGGCTAGCAAGGATGGTGCGTGAACCTTGTCCTTGACGGCCTTCAAAATTACGATTACTGGTAGATACTGCATATTTACCAGCAGGTATCTTATCATCATTCATGGCCAAACAGGCAGAGCATCCAGGCTGACGAATTTCAAAGCCTGCATCTTTGAAGATGCTATCCAAACCTTCCTTCCGAATCTGCTGGTCAACTGCCCATGAACCAGGCACCAACCATGCGGTAATAGCATCAGCTTTCTTCCTTCCTTTCACTACAGAAGCAAATGCACGGAAATCTTCGATTCGACCATTGGTACAAGCGCCCAAAAAAACATAATCAACCTTGTGGCCTAACAACTTCTGTCCGGGTTCGAAACCCATGTAATGCATAGACTTCATAAACGAAGCCTGCGCAGCTTCACCCATGCCATCCAATGTAGGAATGCGCTCTGTGATACCCATACCCATGCCCGGATTGGTGCCATAGGTCACCATAGGTTCAATATCAGCGCCATCGAAATAGAGCTCTTTGTCAAATACTGCATCATCCCCACTCTTCAAAGTCTTCCAATAGTCAATGGCCTTATCCCAAGCTTCACCTTTTGGTGCATATTCACGCCCTTTTAAATATTCAAATGTCTTTTCATCGGGAGCTATGAAACCTCCACGTGCACCCATCTCTATAGAAAGATTACAAAGAGTAAGACGTCCTTCCATAGAAAGGTCCTTCACAACATCACCTGCATATTCCACAAAGTAGCCTGTTGCACCTGAAGTAGAAATCTTCGACATCAAATACAAAGCCACATCTTTAGCGGTAACACCTTTACTCAATTTGCCTGAGATATTAATACGCATTGACTTTGGTTTCTGTTGCAAGATGCACTGTGAAGCCATCACCATCTCTACCTCACTTGTTCCAATGCCAAAAGCTACAGCGCCCATAGCACCATGAGTTGATGTGTGAGAGTCACCACAAACGATAGTCATACCTGGTAAACTCAAACCTCGTTCTGGACCTACTACATGTATAATACCATTCTTAGGGTGCATCATTCCAAAATGATTCAAGCCAAAATCTTCTGCATTTTTCGCCAATGTATCCACCTGTTTCCTGGAAACAGGATCTTCTATCGGTTTATCCTGATCATGCGTTGGTGTATTATGATCTGGCATACAAAATATTTGTGCAGGACGAAAACATTTAAGCCCTCTCTGTCTCATACTAGCGAATGCCTGTGGACTCGTAACCTCATGACAATATAAACGATCGATGTAAAGTTGCGTTGGTCCATCTTCAACTAGTTGCACCACATGCGCATCCCAAATCTTATCAAATAACGTATTCATATAATTATACTATGCTTTTTTTATTTTGAACTTGTTGATACAATCTATGTAAGCTTCTACTGATGCCGTCACAATATCCGTATTAGCGCCAAAGCCATAATACATGCTTCCATCATATTCTACCTGCATGTGTACCTTACCCACATCATCACTACCTTTACTGATAGCTTGAATGGTAAATTCCTTCAATGTCATTTGTTTGAGAATAATCTTCTTCAAAGCCTTAATGGCAGCATCTACTGGACCATTACCTGTAGCTGCAGCTTCAAACTTTTGGCCAGAAATATCCAATCCAATACTTGCCACGCTGCGAACGCCCATACCAGTAGTAACTTGGAGGAAATCTAGTTTGATAGCATGAGAAGCTGTACGATCTGCTCCAGCCAGCATCATGACATCATCGTCTGTGATTTCTTTCTTTTGATCTGCAAGGCGCAAGAAAGCTTCATAAATCTGATCTACCTTGCTCTCGTCTGACACATCTATTCCCAATACACTCATACGATATTTTAATGCTGCTCGCCCACTACGTGCAGTCAAGACTATTGAGTTGTCATCCAAACCAACATCTTTAGGATTCATTATTTCATATGTATTGACGTTTTTCAATACACCATCCTGATGAATACCACTAGAGTGAGCAAAAGCATTTCTTCCAACAACTGCTTTATTTGGCTGAACAGGCATATTCATCAAACCGCTTACCATACGGCTCGTAGGATAAATCTTGGTGGTATTAATATTGGTTTCAACACCAATGCCTTTATGACACTTCAAGATCATTGCAATCTCCTCTAAAGATGTATTACCTGCACGTTCACCAATACCATTGATAGTTACCTCAACTTGACGGGCTCCAGCTAACACACCATGTAAGGTATTTGCTGTAGCCATACCCAAGTCATTATGACAATGTGTAGAGATAATAGCTTGGTCGATACAATCAACGTGCTCTTTAAGATATTTAATCTTCTCAAAGTATTCCATCGGGAGACAATAGCCTGTAGTATCAGGAATATTCACTACTGTTGCGCCAGCCTTAACAACCGCTTCTACAACACGTGCTAGGTATTCATTATCGGTGCGACCTGCATCTTCTGCATAGAATTCAACATCTTCCACATACCTCTTTGCATATCTCACTGCAGCTACAGCACGTTCGATAATCTCTTCACGATTAGAATTAAATTTATACTTGATATGCTCATCGCTGGTACCTATACCTGTGTGAATACGCTTGTGCTTAGCATACTTCAACGATTCAGCAGCTATGTCAATATCTTTTTCAACAGCTCTCGTCAGCGCACAAATTGTAGGCCATGTTACAGCTTTCGAAATCTCAATAACAGAATTAAAATCTCCAGGACTGGATATAGGGAAACCTGCTTCTATAATATCCACGCCCAATGCCTCAAGTTGTTTAGCTACTTGGATTTTCTCAACAGTGTTGAGTTGACATCCAGGCACTTGCTCTCCATCTCGCAAAGTAGTGTCAAAAACAAATAATCTTTCGCTCATATATTCATAATAAAAACATTCAACAAAAAAAGCCTTTCACACTGTGGAAGTGAGAAAGGCTCTATATTTTTTTACATTACATATATTTACGCACATATCTCACTTCCACTGACACCCGCCAATAGAATAATAATGCCACACAGTAGAATATATGTATTGTTGAAAATCATTGTCACATCCTATTAAAACGATGCAAAGTTAAAGAAAATATTGTTGACAACAAACAAAATCGTTACTTTTTTAAGCTACAACGTAACATTTCAGTATAAGTTCGAGATATCGTAAAGACTTTAATAAAAAAAGCGGTCTCCAGAGGATATCTGAAGACCGCTTCAACTGAAAAAGACGGCGGCTACCTACTCTCCCACCTTGTGGGCAGTACCATCGGCGTGGCCGGGCTTAACTTCTCTGTTCGGGATGGGAAGAGGTGGAAC
>JAEEGL016312028.1_pt1 | contig 18533 bp, 16 predicted proteins | sample 9134231 | NCBI WGS metagenome assembly JAEEGL01 (sample SAMN16246548, study PRJNA631951) | gut metagenome | biome: gut microbiome; feature: rumen; material: fiber-attached | host: Bos | place: Iran: Karaj | collected 2018-10 | reverse complement strand
GATGTCGAGGCGCGAGGTGACGGGCAGGATGCAGCGCGCGGCCAGTATGTCGTTGTGGTGGGCGATGACAGCGCCGTCGTGCAGGGGTGAGTTCTTGAAGAACAACGCCTCTATCAACGCGCTGGAAGCCATGGCGTTGATGCGCTCGCCGGTGTTGATGATTTCCTCCACCTCGTTGCGGCGTTTGAAGACGATGAGGGCGCCGGTCTTGCTCTGCGACATGTGCATGCAGGCGTTGATGTATGCCTCGTAGTTGACGGCGTTCTGCTGCTTGTTCTGCATGTTGTGTTTCCAGAACTGGAAGCGCTGCACCCACGACTGGTCGAACTGGGTCTTGGTGCCCAGAAAGAGCAGGAAACGGCGAATCTCGGGCTGGAAGATGACTATCAGCGCAATCAGGCCCACGCTGGCAATGGCGCTGAGAATGGCCCCCAGGAGCCTCATTCCCAGCAGGTCGGCGGCGCGCCAGGCCAGCAGGATGACCACCAATGCCCAGAAAATCATCATGGCATTGGTGCCGCGCACCATGCGGTAGACGTAGAACACCAGCGCCGCCACGATGACGATGTCGATGATGTCGATGAGATGGAGGGCCGGCAGGCCGAGAATCGCTAACGGTATCATTTGTCAAACAGGAGTTTAATGGTTTCAATGGCGGGTTTGGGGTCGTGGACACGCAGCAGGCGCGAGCCTTTCGCCAAGGCTACGGCGTCGAGGGCTACGGTGCCGTTCAGAGCCTCGTCGGGTGTGATGCCGAGTTTTTTGTAAATCATGCTCTTGCGGCTCAATGCCGTGAGCAGCGGCTCGCGGAAGAGGCTGGTGAGTTCGTCCAGACGGTGCAGCAGCTCGAAATTTTCCTCCACGCTCTTGGCGAACCCGAAGCCTGGGTCAATCCATACGTCCTTGACCCCCAGGCGGTAGAGTGTGTCGATGTGTTTGGAAAAATATTTCGTCAGGTCGTCCACTATGTCGTCATATCCCGTGTGCTGCTGCATCTCGGAGGGCAGCGCGCGGTTGTGCATCAGGATGTAGGGAACTTGCAGGTTGGCAACGGTTTGGAACATAGCCTCATCGAATTGTCCGCCGCTGATATCATTGATGATGTCGGCTCCCGCCTCGACGGCCTTCTGCGCGGGGAGCGAGTAGCAGGTGTCGACCGAGAGGATGGCCTCGGGCAGGGCCTGGCGGACGAGGGTGACCGCCTCGGCAAGTCGCTGGGCCTCAACGTCGGGCGGCAGCAGTTGTGCGCCGGGGCGCGAGGAGACGACACCGATGTCGATGATGTCGGCACCGTCGTCGATAAGTCGCTGGGCGTGAGATACAAGGGATTCGGGGTCGTTGTGGCGGCCGCCGTCATAGAACGAGTCGGGGGTCATGTTGAGTATTCCCATCACCGCCGGCCGCTCGAAGGTGACCAGCCGTCCCCGGACGGTGATGCTGAAGGGAATAAAGAGCTGTCTGTTCATAGTCGCTAACCAATAATCTTGTAAATAAAACGCACCATCAAAAAAAATATTGTTCCAATTGTAAAAACAATTCTTCCAGACTGGAAATCGATTCTCCTTGGTAAAATGTTAATAACTCTTAAATGCCAACACCCTGTCATAACCCTACCAACACCTACTATGGTAGGAGTTGGTTAGGAGTTGGTAAGGAGATGGTAGGTAGTTGGTACGGTGTTTATGCCTATAAGATACAAGCAGTTAGTCGCAATGACGGCTACATACCCCCAAAACAGATATCCATGGATTTTTTTAGTAGAAAAATTAACTTAATAAGTGTTAAAATAATTTGCTCCTTACATCTTTGCCACTCAGTTAGTATTCGATTTTGAAGTAATTCAGCAACGCCTTATAGTGGTCTTGTGCCGTCAGGCATGTATCTCGCAGATACCCATTGACCTTCCCCCAGTTTTGTATGCCACGATAATAGTAAAGGCGCAGCTCTTCTGTGATGATAAAAGGTACTATGCCTGTTTGCAGGCATTGCCAAAATATCAGAAGACGACCGATGCGACCGTTGCCGTCCTGAAATGGATGGATGCGCTCGAATTGTACATGAAAATCCAGAATGTCGTCAAACTCAATCTGTTTCAATGTGTTGTATTTGTCTGTCAGGCTTTTCATCTTTTTGTGCACATCCTCTGGCTTCGCTGTCTCTTCACCGCCCACCTCGTTTGCCAGTCGTTTGTAGTCGCCTACTGCAAACCAATCCTTTTGGCTGTCTGAGGTATTGGTTTTCAGCAATCCATGCAGGTGTTTGATATGCGCCTCTGTTATCTTCTCTGAAGCATGGTCGAGGATATAGTCGATGCAGCGGAAGTGGTTGACGGTCTCCAGGATATCGTCGATGCGTGTGTTTTCGGTGGTGATGCCGAGTGTGTTGGTTTCAAAAATATAGCGGGTCTGTTCCTTTGTCAGGCGGCTTCCTTCGATGTGGTTGGAGTTATAGGTGAGGTCAATCTGGGTGCGGTGGTATATGCCGCCTTTGAGCTTGCATTCCTTCTCTTCTATCAATCTAGAAAGCAGAGGAGGACGTTTCTGTTTGTTCTTTTTCGGCAACGGAGCGTCGGCAGGGATGTTCCAAGTTTTCCCTGTCAGGAAAGCTCCTTCCATTTTTCCGGAGGCGCAGTAGTTTCTGACGGTACGCTCACTGATGCCATGTTTCTCGGCATACTGAATGACAGACAAATACTCCATTTTATCGGCAAGTTTTTGTTAAAAACATGCTGCAAAGATACAACTTTTTGCCGATACCGGCAAATTTTATTTATAAAAAATGGAGCCGCCAAACTTGTGACGGCTCCTCTTCACATTAAAAATAGGGTTTATGAAAAACCTTTGGGTCAATTATATTGATTTGAGTATTCTGATACAGCATTCTTCCATAGCTCCGCCGCACCATTAGCAGATGAAATTGACTGCTCTAGAAACTTCATTGAAGAGATGACTCTAGAACCAATATCATCTATTAATTCTCTATTTTTAGGAATAGGAATTATCATATCACCGATAACATCTGGTTCCAAATGTTCTTGATTGGTTCCGTACGCATTTTTCAACATTAGGCTTTGGCCAATCTCACTCCTCAAGAATTGATAGACATAGCCACGCAGATTCTCATCCGCAATAACAACCCTAATCAGATTATTGGTTGCAACTGCACCATCATGCTGGTTTAAGGCATAGGAAACTCGTCCTAACGTTCCAGAATCTGAAATTAAAATATAACCCTTGTGAATGGTAAGTTCTTTCAATTGTTTTAATTGAACCGGAGAACATCTTGACTCATCCAGATACTTAATATTTTCAGAATGCAATTGGGTCATTGCAGTTCCCGTATAATATTTTCGTATAGTCGGACCACTATCCACGCCATCGTCGGCGTAGGGCCTTTTGAATCGAGGACCATTAAAAACCCTATCTGCAACCTCCGACAGGGTTTTCTTTTCAAAAGCAGCGTCTTCCCCTTCACATAATGTGATTACTTTTTTTAGAGCTTCATTATGTTTCGGTAGGTACCGAACAGGATTGAATGAAAGCGAAGCCTTATCGATTTCTTTTATATCAATGGAAAACCTAAATTCGCTTTCGTCTAGATTGCCGTGCCTGAAATCATTATATGCAGCTGCAATTTCTGAGAGATCTTCGTCAAGTTGAAGTTTCCCGTTGACAGTAATGGGCTCCCCATTAGAATCTTTTTTCAAAAGAGTCTCACCTCTACTGGATTGACCAATCTTATTTGAAATGGCCATGAAGATTCTATAGTCTTGGGAGGGCTTACATTTTTTGAATAGCAATACAGAGGCTTTAGAACCACAGAATGGTTCAAAAGTATCCTCATGTAAATTCACAACAGCAAGCAATTGAGCTTCATTCAATATTTTCCTCCGAATCGCATACGCCTCACGATTATCCAACTGTCCTTTCGCCATAACAACACATATTAGCCCGTCGTCTCTTACCCACTTGAGATACTGTTCAAGATAGAGTAACTCCGGAGGTACACCCTCACCCTCTCGATACTTATCCTCGCTATATGATACACTACCGTCATTTTGAATCTCCCAGTTATGGCCAATCTGGAACTTCGCCAATGTACTGCGGTCTTTTATTCTCAAATCGTGACCAGCTCCAAATGGAGGATTTGAGAGAATAATCGAAGGTTTCCCGAATCCACAACTTTCTTTGAACTTTGCTGACAATTTATCTGTTCCGTTTAAACTATCCGCCCATTCTATACCACCATGTCCATCTTTTCCTAAAAGCATATTTGCTTTTGCAATCTTTACAAGTTTCGGTGAAATATCAATACCGAAGAGTTGATGAACGACAGATCTTTTTAAAACATCCTTTGCGCTTTGGCCTCGATTTGAGGAATCTATTTTCTTGAAAATATAATTTAATGAAGATATAAGGAAACCTCCACTACCACAAGTGGGATCAAGAATATAAGATTGGTCGTTAGGGTCAGCCATTTCAACCATCATTGATACCACAAGTCGGTTGGTGAAGTATTGTCCACGTTCTCCCTTCAAGTGAGAAGCGACGTATATTTCATATGCAGTTCCAATGACATCATTCGGTGAATCCAAAAACGAATATGGCTGCAATTGAGATATTACAATAGCCAATTGGTCATCTGAACAAGTAATTTCTTCTGAAGGTTTGAAAACATCTGGATACCGATTCTTTACAAGTTCAAAGAGTTGTCGGACGCGATCACATGCTTTTTTCCGTTTATCAGGATTCTTATATTCTTCTTGCGTCATCCTAAACTGGCAATTCTCATCAGAACTTTCCTCGTCCTCATGCTTTGCCAGAAGAATTCTTGTCATATCTAATGCGAGATCCTCAGAATCGATACCAGATCTAAACATTGCATTGTGGCATCGTTTAAACGCAAGTTTTAAATCTATCGGAACAATTAGCTCACTCTTCTTGTATTTGCCTATGGCATCCCAGGGTTCTCCGTTACGCGGAATTCCAATCCATTCTTCAACATTGTTGTTTTCTACGCGCTTATAATACAGTATTTTCTCACCGTTTGTCCAAATGCCACCCTGCGCAGATGTGGCGCAGATATAGGAAACAAATTGTCCATCAGGCTCTTTCTCTGAAGGAGTTTTGGTCTCAATAATAAAGGCTATCTGTCCTTGATTATTATTGATTTTTGCAGAGTGAGAGTTGTAGATAATAATATCAGCCCTTTTTTCTTCTCTACCTATTTTGATTCCCTTTTCTAATGCAATACAATCCTTTGGATAAAGGTAATCACTACAAAGAATTTGGACTGTTTTTTGTCGTATTCGTTCCTCGGGTTTGTTCTCTCGTTTAATATTAGGGTCAAGGTAATCGATAATCTTACCTTGAGAGTCTAATTGAATTTGAAACTCTTGTGATTCTACCCAACCTTCTATTGTTTCCATATGCTGCGTTATCTTGGTAAAAAAAAAGCGTAGACTTTGACTTCCACGCTTCAGAGGCCCTGAGATTGCCTGCAACAGTTGGTAAATCGCCGTCTACGCAACGCGCAGACGTTCGCGAACTTATTCTCAACTGTTGCTTATTGAAATTTCTCAGGTTTCTGAAGCAGTATTGAATAACTAGCAAACGCTGTTAAATGATTATTTTTTAATCTTTTATATTTTTATTTTTATGATATTTTGTTTGTGATTAACTGTCTATTTTCGAAATGCAAAGATACTATTTTTCTTTGATATCTTCTATTTTTTTAACTTTAAAATCTTTTGTGGGTAGCAGGTAGCCGGATGCAAGTTCGTGTAAAATAAGTTATGCAATGGGTATTTTGAACTGTCCCAACTGTCCTAACTGTCCCACACCGACAAGACAAAACATCCTATTTTCAGGGGCGTGTTCGAAATAACCTGCGTCAACTTTCGCGTAATTAGCGTAATTCGCCGTTTCTTTTATAATCTGATTGAGATTAATAAATCATCGCATGCTGTCAGCAAAACAGTATAAGGGAATCCTGTAAATTCCTCATAGTGAAGAAGAACAGCCAACCCAATACCAAAAAATCCGACAGTCCGACAATCCGACAGATAAAAAATGCACGACAACATTTCCTTTATATGATATTTAACTAGTTAATATATAGATATATAGATAAAAAGATGGAGAGATGTTACTCCTCAAAAATAAAACTGTCGGACTGTCGTCTGTCGTAAAACCGACCATTCTGATTCACCTAAAAAGCAAAACAACAATGAACTTAAGCTTAAAAAAGTGCTACTTGAGTGCTAGTTGGGTGCTAGTTGAAGGCTACTCTATAAGAAAAAGATATCCTATATATCAAAATCGCCCCGCGAAAGGATGGAAAGACAAAAAAATACCGACCTGATAAGGGTCGGCAAAAGGTGATATCTCTATAAGATTATGATTATTCTGCTGTTATTGACTTCAGAATAGCCTCAATCTGTGCTCGGAGTGGCGGAAGGTTTTCTGTCGCCGTCTTCCAAGCAATCATAGCATCAATCTGATAGTAGCCATGAACCAGTACATGACGCATGCTAATAACATCGCGCCAAGCTACCTCAGGGTGTTGTGCCTGCAACTCTTTGGTGACGAAGTTGGCGGCCTCACCAACAATCTCGATATTCTTCACCACAGCGAAGAACAGCATCTTGTCATTCTTCAGGTCATCCATCGTTCTGCCCGCAAGGAACTGCGCCACATTATCGATTGCTGTCAGCATGTGCTCCAATCTTCCGGGATCTCTAACAAGCTCTCTCATATATAAGTTTTTTGTCTTGGTTGGCTGTCTTCTCGGCGAAAGGCAGCAGGGTGCCATTGGCAACAAGGTCGACGGGACGACCCACACGGTCGGACAGCTCGTTCATGATATGGCAGAACTGCAGCAAACCCACCGAAGCATTATCCTGATCGAAATCGACGAGGATATCTACATCGCTCCCTGCATGCTCCTCGCCACGGGCGTAAGAGCCGAACAGCCAGGCGCGCCGCACTGGTTGGGTGGCGAAATAATCGCGGATGGTTTGTAGCATTTGCTCGCTCATAATTGTGCTGTTTTTGTATCAATAACGTGGACTTCTGTATTTTATTGTATATATGACAAATTTTCATTTTTCACCCTTCACTTGTGATCAACTCATCCCTCTTTTCTTCTTCATTTCTCATTTTTCATTTTTCATTTTTCATTTCTCATTTCTCATTTCTCATTTCTCATTTCTCATTTCTCCTCTCCCTACCAACTCCGTACCAACTCCGTATCAACTCCGAGTCAACTCCGAGTCAACGCTCACTCCGTATCTGTTAATTTTAACTTAAAAATTCGAGTAATTCGCCCCCAATTGACCTGCGCCAGCCAATTAGTTAAATTAGAAAAATTCGCCGTTTGTTTTTTCAAAGAAAATATTTTTTACTATGTATACAATAAAAAAGATGATGTGGCGTTTAAAGTTAGTTATGACTAAAAAGGGACTAATGGAACACGATACCAGGAAAGAGATGGAACAGGAAGTGGCGGTGTGCCGGGCGCTGTTCGAGAAGAAGACGCGCGACTACGGCACCTCGTGGCGCATCCTGCGCCTGCCGTCGCTCACCGACCAGATATTCATCAAGGCTAACCGCATACGCAGCATTCAGGAGAGCGGCGAGAACCGCGTGGGCGACGACATCCGCGACGAGTTCGTCGCTATGGTCAACTATGCGGTGATGGCGCTGATACAGGGCACACCCCTCAGTCAGCCGCAGGCGGCTGCCAGCTCCCCTAGCTTAGGGGAACAGTCGGATGGCTTTAGCCTGCCACTGGATAAGGCCCTCGAGCTTTACGATGGGCAGGTGAGGAAGATTCTAGACCTGATGATGGACAAGAACCACGACTACGGCGAGGCTTGGCGGCAGATGCGGGTGAGCTCGATGGTCGACCTTATCCTCATGAAACTGCTGCGCATCAAGCAGATAGAGGACAACGAGGGCAAGACGCTCGTCAGCGAAGGAGTGGAAGGCGGATATATGGACATCGTCAACTACTCGCTGTTCTGTTTGGTACGGCTGCCGGAGGAGAGAGAGGAGAAATGAGAAAGGAGAAATGAGAAATTTGCTTTTAGACATTTAGACTTTTAGACTTATGATAAAAGATACGAAACTGAACTATGCACTGAATGTGGCCGCACGGTGGGTCGTGGGGCTGGTGTTTCTGTTCTCGTCGTTCGTCAAGGGGGTTGATCCCATGGGGACGATGTTCAAGGTGCAGGACTATATGTCGAACTGGGAACTCTTCGGGATGAGCTTCACCTGGGCGCATCCGCTGGCCGGGGTGCTGGCGGTGGCGCTGATTTGTGCCGAGTTTTTGGTGGGCGTGATGTTGATATTCAACTCGTTCCGCGTGTTCTCGGCATGGTTGCTGACGCTGATGATGGCCTTCTTCACGGTGACCACCTTTGTCGACGCCACGACGAACCTGGTGGACGACTGCGGCTGCTTCGGCGACGCTATCAAACTCACCAACTGGCAGACTTTCTGGAAGAACATCGCGCTGGATGTGCCCACGGTGTGGATACTGCTGACATGCCGCCTGCGGATGAAACGCCGCTTCGAGCGCGACATCATCGTGGTGATTGCGGGCCTGGTGGCGATGCTGGTGTTCAGCATCTACAACATCAACCACGAGCCGGTCATCGACTTCCGCCCCTGGAAGATTGGCAACAAGATGATTGAGGAGCGCGAGGCCATGAACCACATGCTGATGCAGAACAAGGAGACGGGCGACACGGTGACCATCCACTACCGCAACGGCGAGTGGGAGTCGGTGCCTGCCGAATACAGGGACTTCGACAAATGGGATGTCCTGCAGTCGACCAGCGACGAGCCGGCAGAGATTCTCGCTCCCGGCTTCTCGATGATGGACCTGGAGGGCGCCGACCACGCACTCGAACTTATCAGCGCCGAGGAGGGACTGGTGATTGTGACCATACACCACCTGGACAAGATTGACGCGCAAGATGCCGACGAGGTGAAGACCGCCGTGACGCTGGCCCGCGAGAACGAGAAGCAGGTGGTGCTGCTCACCTCGGCGCTGCCCGAGGACATCCAGGCGTGGCTCTTCGAGAACCAGTTGGACGATATGGAGTTTTACTTCGCCGACGCTACGGCCATCGAGACCATGATGCGTGGCAACCCGGGGTTCATGTATGTGGAGAACGCCGTGGTGGTGGACAAGGGAAGAGAGGCAAGTAAATTGAAGATTGAGAATTAAATGCAGGCGGGACGCCTGCGTACCCATTGAAAAATGAAATTATTATGATACAGAGAATTCAGACTTTATGGTTGATTTTGGCTGCCGGCTGCATGGTGCTGTGCCTGCTGATGCCGGTGGCGAAGTACAGTTATGAGAACATGCCCACGGAAGGACAGCGCGTGGAGGCCCAGCTGGACCTCATCGCCCAGGACGGCCCCGATATGGCCAAGCAGATGGGCGAGCCGGTGGTGACCTACAGTCAGAAGCTGACGGGCATGACCACCTGGCCGATGGTGACCCTCGCTGTGGCCTCGATGGCTTTGGCGCTGGTATGCATCGTGCTCTTCAAACGCCGCCTGTTCCAGATGCGTATGGCTATGGTGGGCTTCCTGATTACGCTGATCTATGTCTTCCTGCTCTTCTTCTGGGCGGTGGACCGCTATGCCGACCTTCTTTCTGCAGGCATGGGCGGAACCCAACCCGAGGTGACCTGGTTTGTGGGTGCCTTCGCTCCGATGGGTGCCTTGGTCTTCTTCTTCTTGGCCCAGAGGGCTATCAAGAAGGACGAAGCGCTGGTGAGAGCTGCCGACCGGTTAAGGTGAGAGGTGAAAGGTGAAAGGTATTATTATGGAAATGACAGAAAAAAACAATATAAGCCAGGTGGGGCGAAAGGATTTCACCTTTCACCTTTCACCTTTCACCTTGGCAGAGCTGCCGGAGGTGGCAAAGGAACTGCTGGGGACGTTTCCCGAGGAGCGGTTCTTTGCGTTCTTCGGCAAGATGGGGGTGGGGAAGACCACGCTCATCAAGGAACTGTGTGCCGTCCTCGGAGTGGAGGACAATGTGTGCAGCCCAACGTTCGCCATCGTCAATGAGTACTCGTCGGGCGTGGGTGAGCCGGTGTACCACTTCGATTTTTACCGCCTGAAGAACCTGGGCGAAGCCTACGACTTAGGCTACGAAGAGTATTTTTACAGCGGCTGCTACTGCTTCACCGAATGGACCGAGAAGGTGGAAGAGCTGCTGCCGGAACGCTATGTGCGGGTGGAGATTGTGGAGACCGACGGCCGACGCACGCTCACGGCGGAAGTAATTAAAAACTGAGAACAAAGAATTAATAATAATGAATAATAAGGAAAAAGAATCGGAGGTGCTGGCACGGCTGGCCGCGCAGGCCCTCGACGCGAAGAAAGGAGAAGACATCCGCATCCTCGACCTCAGGAAGGTCCACGGAGCCCCGGCGGAGTATTTTGTGATTGCTACCGGCAATGTGCCGTCGCACGTCAGCGCATTGAGCGACGCGGTGTTTGAGACGGTGAAGAAGGCCACGGGCTTGAATCCCCACAAGATTGAGGGCTACAACAATGCCGAGTGGATACTGATGGATTATTTCGATGTGGTTGTCCACATCTTCCAGAAAGACAAGCGCGCCTTCTTCCGCCTCGACGAGCTGTGGAGCGACGGTGAAGAAGTGAAAGTTTAAGGTTTAAAGTTTAAGGTTAATGGCAAAGCAACAACAGAACCAGAATAAAGTGCCCAACAACGCGCCGAATGGCAACAAACCCAAGGCGGCGAAGTGGCTCTATATCGTTTACGGTGTCATCATGGTGGCGCTGCTGGTCGGCATGTTCGGCAACGGCGGCGAGGCCAAGAAGCCCGTGGAGTGGAACAAGCTCTCGCTCATCCTGGAGCGTCACGACTACGAGAGCATCACGGTCATCAACCAGGAGGTGGCGGAAATTCGCATCAAGAGCGAGGCCATCAAGGCCAACCCTGAGCTGTACAAGGATCTGCGCACCAGCAATCTCACCGGTGGCGAGGGCCTCACGGGCTTGTACACCTACAACATCGGCAACTATGAGCATTTCGACAAGGAACTGGCCATCATCGAGGCCAAGACCGGCGAGCATATCAGCTACAAGATTGAGACGCACACCAATGCGTGGCGCGAGTTGCTGGTGTGGTTCGCCCCGCTGCTCATCATGGTGTTCCTCTTTTGGGGCATGAGTGCCTACGCCCGCAAGCAGATGGGCGGTGAAGGCGGCGGCGGTTTCGGCGGCCTGTTCGGCTTCGGCGGCTCGCGTGCCAAGCAGTACGACGCCACCAAGCAGGTGAACGTCACCTTCAAGGATGTGGCCGGCCTGGCTGGCGCCAAGGAGGAGGTGATGGAGGTGGTCGACTTCCTGAAGAATCCCAAACACTATACCGAGCTCGGCGGCAAGATACCCAAGGGTGTGCTGCTGGTAGGCCCTCCGGGTACGGGTAAGACCCTGCTGGCCAAAGCTGTGGCCGGCGAGGCTGGCGTGCCGTTCTTCTCGATGAGCGGTAGCGACTTCGTGGAGATGTTCGTCGGCGTGGGTGCGTCGCGCGTTCGCGGATTGTTCGACGAGGCCAAGAAGAAGAGTCCCTGCATCGTCTTCATCGACGAGATTGACGCCGTGGGTCGTGCCCGCGGACGCAACGGCCTTGCCGGTGGCAACGACGAGCGCGAGAACACACTCAACCAGCTGCTTACCGAGATGGATGGATTCTCCAGCACCACCAATGTCATTGTGCTGGCGGCCACCAACCGCGCCGACGTGCTGGACAAGGCGCTGATGCGTGCCGGACGTTTCGACCGTCAGATTTATGTCGAGCTACCTGACATCGAGGAGCGCAAGGCCATCTTCGCCGTCCACATGAAGAACCTGAAACTCAACACAGACATAAACAGCGAGGGTTTTGTGGACAAGGAATTTTTGGCCAAGCAGACACCGGGCTTCAGTGGTGCCGACATTGCCAATGTGTGCAACGAGGCTGCCCTCTGCGCCGCCCGCAAAAATAAGAAACAGATTGAACGTCAGGACTTCCTCGATGCCGTCGACCGCATTGTCGGCGGATTGGAGAAGCGCACCAAGGTGCTCTCCGACCAGGAGAAGCGCACCATTGCCTACCACGAGAGCGGCCACGCCTCGGTGAGCTGGCTGCTGCGCTGGGCCAACCCGCTGGTGAAGGTGACCATCGTGCCGCGCGGCAAAGCTCTCGGCGCCGCCTGGTACCTGCCCGAGGAACGCCAAATTACCACTTACGAGCAGATGTTCGACGAGATGACCAGCCTCATGGCGGGCCGTGCGTCGGAGGAACTGGTGTTCGGTCGCATCAGCACCGGCGCGTTGAACGACATAGAGCGTGCCACCAAGATGGCGCAGGCCCTGGTGACCTACTACGGCATGAGTCCCGAGGTGGGCAATATCAGCTTCTACGACTCGACGGGTCAGAGCGATTACGCCCTCACCAAGCCCTTCTCCGAGAAGACCGCCGAGACCATCGACCGCGAGGTGCGCCGCATGGTGGAGGAAGCCTACAGTAAAGCCAAGGAGCTGTTGCTCAGTCATCGCGAGCAACTCGACCAGCTGGCCTCGCAACTCTACGATAAGGAGGTGCTCTTCCGCGAGGACCTCGAACGCATCTACGGCCCCCGTCCGTGGGAAGAAAAGACGGAGACACCCGTGATTGCGGAGAATAAGGAAACTCCTGCATTGCCCGAGAATACTTATAACCCTGAAAATACTACATTGTCATGAAAACATTTTGGATACGCACCGCCAGTGCTACCGTCTATGCACTGCTCTTCATCGGATCGCTCCTCGGCGGCTACTTCCTGCACAACGCCAAAGCAGGTATGATTATCTTTGGCTCGTTTCTGATGTTTGTCAACATCGGCTGCACTTTCGAGTTCTTCCGCATGGTCGACAAGCAGGGTGCCCGTCCCAGCCGCTTGCTGGGTTATGCTTATGCCATTGTCGCTATGCTAGTGGTAATAGTGTCGCCCCTCATGTCCAATGTGTTGAGTGGATTCTTCCTGATGATGACGGCTTTCACGCTGTGGCCCGTCTGCTTTGCCTTGTCGGCCATCGTCCAGCTGTGGAAGAACAGCGAGCAGCCTTTCCGCGATGCGGCCTATACCTTGGTGCCGATGCTCTATATCGCCATTCCGTTAAGCCTGATGCTAGCCTTGATTCCCGAGGTGAGGGCGCGCGTGGTGCTGATGATTGTGCTGATGGTGTGGGTCAACGACTCGGGTGCCTATATCGGCGGTTCGCTCTTCGGCAAGCATAAGATGTGGGTGCGCCATTCGCCCGGAAAGACTTGGGAAGGTACAGCCTTCGGCGTGGTGGCAACCTTGTTGCTGGCGGTATTTGTCGGCACCTGGCTCCAGCCCGCCATCGCCTGGTACCACTGGCTGGTGCTGGGGCTCATCTGCAGTGTTGTCGACACCCTCGGCGACCTCGTCGAGAGCATGCTCAAACGCTCTGTAGGCGTCAAGGACAGCGGCAGCATCATGCCCGGTCACGGCGGCTTCCTCGACCGCTTCGACAGCCTCCTCATCATCATGCCTTTTGTTTTTGCATACATAACCCTCATAATCAAATAGCCTTATGAAAATCCATCGTGAAGGAAAGAAAATTATCATGCTCACCGGCGCAGGTATCTTCGTCATTGTGCTGTTGATGTTGTTGCTGGTCAACGAATGGAACTTTCTCCACTATCTGTTTGTCCTGGCCCTGTTGGTCTTCGGCTTCATGGTGACGGCCTTCTTCCGCATCCCGCGCCGTATCTTCACCGACAGTCCCAAGGAACTCATCTCACCCGCCGATGGCACCATCGTCACCATCGAGCAGGTTTATGAAAAGACCTATATCAAGGACGAGTGCATGCAGGTCTCCATCTTCATGAGCGGCACCGACGTTCATGTCAACCGCTACCCTTGCGACGGCCTGGTGGAGTATGTCAAGTTCCGCCGCGGCAACTATTTCGTGGCCTCCTATCCCAAGAGCAGCGACCTCAACGAGCGCACCGAGATAGGCATGCTCCTCGACAACGGCAAGCGTATCCTCATCCGCCAGGTGGCGGGAGTGATGGCACGCCGCATCGTGTGCTATTCCAAGGAAGGTGAGCGCGTCAAACAAAACCAGGAACTCGGCTTCATACGCTTCGGCTCGCGTGTCGACCTCTTCCTGCCCCTCGACTTCCCCATCAATGTCGACTTGCAGGACAAGGTGAAGAACGCCATCAGCCCCATCGCAGAGATTGTATGATTAAGGACCAGATACTCTACGAGGACAACCACCTGCTGGCCATCAACAAGTTGCCTGGGCAAATCACCCAAGGCGACAAGACTGGCGACCCCTGCCTGGCCGACCTGGTGAAGGAGTTCATCAAGGAGCGCGACCACAAGCCCGGCCAGGTCTACTGCGGTGTTATCCACCGTTTGGACCGTCCCGTCTCGGGTGTGGTGTTGCTGGCCAAGACCTCCAAGGCCCTGAGCCGCATGGTGGAAAAGGTGCGCACCCGCGAGTTCGAGAAGCACTACTGGGCAGTGGTCAAGAACGCACCGCCCCAGTCGGCCGGCATCCTCGAGAACTGGCTCGTCAAGAACGAGGAGCGCAACAAGAGCTATGTCTTCGCCTCGGCGCGTCCCAACGCCAAGCTGGCCCGCTTAGAATACCACGAAATAGCGGTCTCCGACGGCGGCTACCACCTGCTCGACATCAACCTCCACACCGGCCGTCACCACCAGATACGCTGCCAGCTGGCCAACATTGGCTGCCCCATCAAGGGCGACCTCAAATACGGCGCTCCCCGCAGCAACGACGACGGCTCCATCTCGCTCCATGCCCACATTGTCTCGTTCGAGCATCCGGTGACCCACCTGCCCGTTACCATCACCGCCCCGTGCCCCTCCATCGAAAAAATGTTTCACCTCGATTGAAAGTTTTTATAATAAAAGTTTTTATATAATAATTGTACATAATATTATATAGCAAACAAAAAAAAATAGCATAAACTCATGAAAAAGACGCTAATCTTGTTCTCGCTGTGCCTGGCCTCCGTCACGGCCATGCACGCCCAGCGGGTGATGAACGACGGTTTCGACCGCCTCGAGGTCCACTATCAGACTCCGACCCTTGGCGTGGAGAGCCTGCCTTTTGCCGACGGCAAGGCCGATGTGCTCAACCTCGCAGGCTACCTCTCCGGAGGCGAGGTGGGTTCGCCCGCGCTGCCCGTCCGCACCGATGTCATTGTGATTCCCTTCTGCGACAACGTCGCCGTCGAGGTCTCCAATGCCGTCTACGACACTTTCGACCTCTCCGCCACTCTCTTCATGCCCTTGCAGCCCAGCCGCTCCAAGAGCGACACCAGCCGCATGGTCCCCGTAATCAACGCCGACCGTTATGCCACCGATGCCTTCTGGGGCATGCCTCTGGCTTCAGTCGAGGTGATTGGCGTGGCCCGCGACCGCCGTCTGGCCAACCTCACCTACAGCCCCGTGCAGGTCAACCCTGTCACCGGTCAGGTCATCGTTTGCAAGAGCGCCGACATCACCGTGCGCTACAATGGCTCCGACGAGGAGGCCACCCGCGAGCACTTCCGCCGCTACTACACGCCAGCCTTCTCCGTGGGCACCACCCTCAACGAGCTTGTCAACACCAAGGATGTGGCACGTGTCAGTCCCGTCCGCATGGTCATCTTCGCCCCCAACACGCTCTATTCCGGAAGCCTCCAGCGCTTTGCCAACTGGAAACGTTCGCAGGGCATGATTGTCGACCTCGTCAATGTCACCGACGCGCAGCTCTCCAGCAGCGAGGCCATCGCCGAATATCTCCAGAATCTCTACAACAATGCCACCGCCGAGAATCCCGCCCCGACCTATATCCTGTTGGTTGGCGACCTCGGACAAATCCGTGCCTTCAACTCCAAGATTGACGATTCATGGGTGGACAACAACCATGTGTCCGACCTCTATTACGTCACTTGGACCAATGACGACAACATCCCCGATGCCTATCAGGGCCGCTTCTCCGTCACCGATACCAATACGCTCACCCACATCGTCAACAAGACCATCCTTTACGAGAGCTATGCTTTCGAAGACGATTCCTACCTGGGCCGCGCCGCTCTCATCTCCGGCGAGGACAACGGTACCCACCAGACCTCCGGTTGGTCGGCCGACAATGCTTGGATTTACTGCGACCCCACCATGGATTACATCTCCAAGACCTATATCAATCACGAGAACGGCTTTGACACCGTCCACTACTATAAGAACAATGTCGACTTTGCTCCCGACGGTGTCTTCGTCACCGGCTACTGCAGCAACGCTACCTCTGCCCGTGTTCTGCGCGACCTCTACAGCGAGGGCCTCGGCTGGATTAACTATTCCGCCCACGGCGACTGGGACCGCTGGCACAAACCCAACTTCACCACCACTCACGTCTCCTCCATGAACAACAACGGCAAACCCTCCTTCATGATTGGCAACTGCTGCCTGACCAACAAGTTCGACAAGGGTGTTTGCTTCGGCGAGTCGCTGCTGCGCCGCAAGAACAACGCCGGTGCCGTGGCCTACATCGGCGGCACCAACTCCACCCTCTGGTCCGAGGATTTCTATTGGAGTGTCGGTGTGCGCACCAACATCAACAACACCATGAACACCAGCCACCAGGCTTTCCGCCTCGGCATGTACGACCGCCTCTTCCACACCCACGACGAGGAATACAGCAAGTATGCCATCACCGCCGGTGCTATGGTTGTGGCTGGCAACATGTCTGTCAACTCCTCCAGCAGCAGTTATAAACTCTATTATTGGGAAATCTACGAGCTTATGGGCGACCCCTCGCTCCTTCCTTGGCTGGGCCGTGCTTCCGACCTCACCCCCACCGTCGAGCTCGAGGATAACACCATGCGTGTCAAGGCTGCACCCTATGCATACGTGGCTGTCGTCGACTCGGCCGACATGCAGGTGCGTGCCGCCGCCTTTGCCAATGCCCGCGGCGTGGTCGACTTCGACTTCGGCCGCAGCGCTGGTCTCGACCACTCCTTCCTCTCCATCACCGCCCAGGGCTACAAGCCCTTCCAGTATGGCTTCAACGACGAGCATGTGTCCATCGATGACGTATCAACGTATCAACGTATCAACGTCTACCCCAATCCCGCCACCGACTATGTCGTCGTCGAGGGTCTGCCCCAGGGTGGCCGCATCGAAATCTACGATGCCGCTGGCCGTCTCCAGCTCTCCACCACCGAGACCCGCTTCTCGGTCGCCAGCCTCGCTGCCGGCCTCTACCTGATGCGCCTCTCCGGCGAGAACGGTGTCGTGGTCAAGAAACTTGTTGTCAACAAATAATATCCTAGAAACTGATGAAAAGAAACCTTTTCCGTATCTCCTGTTGCCTCTCGGCTGTTTTGCTCTTCGTCGCTTGTGGCAGAACCCCTAAGGCTCCCGAACTCAAAGACCGGACCGACAGCCTCTCGTGGGCCTACGGCCAGAATATCGCCGACGCCCTCCACCAGGGCTACTTCAACGAGCTCGATCCCGACCTCATCCTCCAGTCGGCCCAGTATACACTTGCCGGAGGCAAGGAACAGCCCATGAGCCCCGAGGCCATCAAGGAGGCCCTCGACTACATCCTGATGCAGTACAGCATCAGCATGCGCGAGTCGGCCCACGAGACCCAGAACGCCGTCGACGCCCAGCAGGAAGCCTACTTTGCAAAACTCGTGAAGGAGAATCCCAACGTGAAGCGCCATCCCCAGGGCTTCTACTACGAGGTGCTGCGCGAGGGCAAGGGTCCCAAGGCCATCTATGCCCAGCGCATCCGCTTCGACTACCGCTCCTTCCTCATGCTCACCGGCGAGCCTTTCGACCAGACCTACGGCCAGCGCGACCCCATCATCCACGTGGTGGGCCAGCCCATGTTCCCCGGCCTTATCGAGGCCTTCCAGCTCATGAACGCCGGCAGCATCTACCGCTTCTACTTCCCCTACCAGCTGGCTTTCGGCGCCAGCGGCTCGGGCGACATCCCCGGCTACACCCCCTTCATCTACGAAATCGAGCTCCACGAGCTTTACAACAACTAAGCAAAAGAGAGCGGGCCGCCGAATGGCGGCCCGCTCTCTTTTTTTGTCTAGTATCCTAGTATCTTTAGCATCGACTTGTAGCTCTGCTCCTTGGCGAAGAGTTTCGTTGTGTATTCGCCGTTCTCGTCCTTGTCTATGATGACGTGCTTCGGCGCGGGGATAAGGCAGTGCTGGATGCCGCCGAAGCCACCTATGCTTTCCTGGTAGGCACCCGTGTGGAAGAAACCGATGTACAGCGGATCGTCCTTCTGCAACTTGGGCAGGAAGATGGCGTTGGCATGCGAGTCGGCGTTGTAGTAGTCCTCCGAGTCGCACGTCAGGCCGCCGAGGAACACACGCTGGTATTCGCAGTCCCAGTGGTTGATGGGCAGCATGATGAAGCGCTGGTTGATGCCCCAGGTGTCGGGCAG
>JAEEGL011307073.1_pt1 | contig 18533 bp, 15 predicted proteins | sample 9134231 | NCBI WGS metagenome assembly JAEEGL01 (sample SAMN16246548, study PRJNA631951) | gut metagenome | biome: gut microbiome; feature: rumen; material: fiber-attached | host: Bos | place: Iran: Karaj | collected 2018-10 | reverse complement strand
GAGGATGTGTCAAAATACAAGATTTATTTTGAAACAACGGATTTCACGGATTTTTCGGATTTAAGCCCTACTGATAATCAGCAACTTAGATAATCCGATTAATCCGTGAAATCCGTTGTGGTTAATTATGACACACTCTCTATACTACTCCAGCGTGACGGTAGCCTTAATTCTTGAGCGAGTACAGCTTGGCCGCGAGGGCACCGCTGATGTTGTGCCACACGCTGAAGACGGCGCCGGGGATGGCGGCCAGCGGGTAGGCGGCGAAGTGGAGCACGGCCAGCGACGTGGCGAGGCCCGAGTTCTGCATTCCCACCTCGATGCTGAGCGCCACGCACTTAGGCTTCTGGAGCTTCAGCAGGCGACCGACGACAAAGCCGATGGCGAGGCCGAGCAGGTTGTGGATCATGACGACAGCCACCACCACCAGGCCGGCGGTGAGCAGGCGGCTGGCATTGTGGGACACGACGATGCCCACCACCAGCGCTATGACCACCGACGAGAAAGCCGGCAGATAGGGCGTCAGGTGACGGGTCAGAGCGGGCAGGAACCGCTGGCAGAGTAGTCCGCAGACGATGGGGGCGATGACGACGTAGACGATGCTCAGGAGCATACCCATCGTGTCGACATCGACCATCGTACCAGCCAGCGCCCACACCAGCAACGGCGTCAGCAGGGGCGCCAGCAGCGTGGAGGCGGCGGTCATGCCCACGGAGAGCGCCAGGTCGCCCTTGGCCAGATAGGTGATGACGTTAGACGCCGTGCCGCCGGGACAACAGCCCACGAGGATGACGCCGATGGCCAGCTCCTTGGGCAGCGCGAAGGCCCACGTCAGGCCCAAGGCCAGCAGCGGCATGACGGTGAACTGCGTGAGACAGCCGATGAGAATGTCGCGGGGGCGGCTCAGCACCACCTTGAAGTCCTGCGGCGAGAGCGTCAGTCCCATGCCGAACATGATGGCGCCCAGCATGGGGTTGATGGCCCACGTGTCGATCCACACAAACGACGACGGCACCAGCAGCGCCAGGGCCGCCACCAGCAGCACCATGGCGCCCATCCATCGGGCGATGAAATCGCAGATTATTTTTAAACTCTTCATGTTAGCGGTGTTAGCGGATAGATGATATTGACGATGAAGATGTTGGCGGCGAGGATAATGAGGTTCATCAGCAGGCCGATGCGCATAAAGTCGCTGAAGCGGTAGCCTCCGGGGCCATAGACCAGCATGTGGGTGGGCGAGCCGATGGGCGTGGCGAAACTACTGCTGACGCTGACCATGAGGGCGACGAGGAAGGGGAACGGCTCGTAGCCCAGCTTCTCGGCTGCCTCGTATATGATGGGGAAGAACATGGCACCGGCGGCCGTGTTCGAGATGAACTCGGTGATGAAGGTGCCGACGAAGCAGATGGCGGTCATGACAACGATGGGGTTGGTGCCGCAGACGTCGAGGATGCCCAGTGCCAGGCGCTCGGCGATGCCCGTCTTCTGGATGGCCAGACCGAGGACGACGCTGGCGGCGAAGACGATGAGGATGTCCCAGTTGATGGACTTCATGGCTTGATCGGGCGTGCAGCAACGGCAGACGAGCATGGCGGCAGCGGCTATCAGGGCGCACTGCAGCAGCGGCATGATGCCGAGGGCCGAGACAACGACCATGGCAATCATGATGAGCGAGGAGATGAGCGTGCCGCGACCTACGTTGACGACCTCTTCGCCGAGGATCAGCCCATTGTTCTTGGCCAGCTCCATGATGGCCTTGGGACTGCCGGCATAGACCAGATGGTCGCCGCCCATGAGGAACTCGTCCTCAGAGACGGGTACAGGCTCATCGTCGAAATGACGCCACTTCAGCAGGTGGCAGCCCTCGACATTGTATAACGCGGTGTTGCCGATGGACCTGGCAACAAACGGACTCTTCGACGGCACCAACAGCTCGACGGTGTAGTCGGTCGTCTCTTCGGAATCGTCCTCGGGTGCCTGGCGGTCGGGCAGCAGACGGCGCATGGCGATGACCGACAGCACGCCAACGGCCAGACAGAACAGGCCGGGGAGGGTGGTGGCCAGGATGTTCATGGATACGCCGGTCTTGTCGGCGTAGAGTCCGCTGATAATCATGTTCGGCGGCGTACCGATAAGGGTGCAGACGCCACCCATGCCCGAGGCATAGCTCAGGGGGATGAGCAGTTTCGAGGGCGAGACGCCGAGCTTCTTGGCCCACATCTTGACGATTTTCACGAAGAGGGCCACGACGGTGGTGTTGCTGAGGAATGAGCTGAGGACGGCTACGGGTAGCATGAGACGCGTCACCGCCTTGGCATAGCTGTCGGGCGTGCCGAGCAGGTTCTTCACTATCCACTGTAGGACGCCGGTGTACGTCAGACCGGCAACCACCACGAACAGTACGCCGATGACCACCACCGACGTGCTGCTGAAGCCCGAGAAGGCTTCCTTGGCATCGAGCACACCCGTCACACACAGAATGCTGATGGCACCGAGGAACACCAGGTCGGTACGCAGCTTGGTCGTCAGCAGCACCGTGAACATGGTCAGCACCGTGACGATGGTGATCCAGGCATCAATGCCAAAGCCTAAGAACAAAAAGGATTCCATGGTTTTATTTGACAATTTGACTATTTCACAATTTGACGATTTTCAATTTTTACATTTTATCATTTTTACATTTTTACATTTTTCACAGCCTTACCCCGACGCTGGCGAGGAACCAGCGGCCCTGCTGGGGAATGACGTTGGTATTCATGCCGCTGCGGTAGTAGTGCGTGCCCAGGAGGTTGCGGACGTTCAGGCCGAGGGTGACGGGACCGAGGGCGTATTCGCCGCCAAGGTTCACGATGGCACGGGCGGGCATCTCCTTCTGCATGATGACGCCGCGGGCGGCCTCGATGGCAGTCTGCATGGCGGCAGCAGCCTCGGCCTGCATACCTGCGGCAGCATACTGCTGGTAGGCGGTGAGACCGCTGGCAGCGTGGACCAGCTGCACGAGGTCGGCATTGTAGCTGGTCTGACGACCCTCGAAGAGGAGGTGGGTATGGAGTTTCAGCCGATTGGTAGCCTGCCAGGCCAGGACGACGTTCGACATGACGGCCGGCGTGTTGTTGTTGGCGTCGATGTCGGTGGTGTAGTAGTCGTCGAGGATGGCGGGCAGTCCGAGGCTCATGATGTTGGCCTTGAAGGTGTGCGTGTAGGTGAAGTTCCAGTTGGCGGTGAGACGAGGCAGTTTGTAGCTGGCCATGAACTCAAGGCCGCAGGTCTGGTTCTTGCTGGCGTTCTGGTAGGTGGTGATGTGAGTCATGATGAGGTCGGTGGCGCGGTTGTAGAAACCGTTGACCTCGAAGTTCAAGCCCTTCACCCAGTTGGTGCCGGCGAAGGAGAGCTGGAAGGAGTGGACACGCTCGGGCGAGAGGTTGATGACCTGGCTGGCATCGCCGCCAGTCATCAACACCGTCATGATGTTGGCCTTGCGGTAGATGTAGGGTGCATCGACGAACGACTTGGAGTAGCTGAGCTTGACGTTCCACTTGGGGCGCAGCAGGATAAGCGCCACACGGGGTGACAGCTCGCGGATGTTCGTGTCGTCGTATTGCTGCTTGTAGTCGTGGCGCAGACCGGCATTGGCAATCAGTGAGAATGGAGAATTGAGAATGGAGAATTGCCAGTGGTGCTTCAGCTGTACGTAGAAGTCACCGCCGTTCTCGCTGCCCTTGCCGGTGTCGCGTATCTGTGACGATTCGGGGGAGTTGTAGTCGAAGCCGTAGCCTATCTGATAGCGGATGTCGTCGACGGTGAAGTGGTTGTACTCCGCACCGAAGCCGATGTTGCCCTTATGGGCGGCAGACAGGGTGTAGGCATAGCTGCCCTTGAGCTGGAAGCCAAAGTTCTGCTCCTGACCGTTGACGTAGCGCGAGATGCCGCCCTGGCGCGACACGATGGAGTCGACTTCGTCGGACAGGCCGATGGTCTTGCCAAGGCCTGGCATCGCCAGGTCGTTGAGGGCCTGATAGCGCGTGATGTCCATCTTGTCGTAGGTGACTCCAATCTTGAATTGGAAATCGGAAACGGATAATTGATAATTGAGGTCAGCATGTTGGGCGAAGTTGCCGAAGCAGGGCTTCAGACCGTTGTAGGTGCGGTAGCGCTCACGGTCGTAGCTGAGGGCCAGCGACGTCATGGTGAAGGGGGCTACGAACTGTGAGAAGCGGGTGTTGTGGAGAAACTGGAAACCCTTCCAGCCAAGCTGTAGACCGACGTCGTAGTTGGGATGGTCGCCGACACGCCCCAAGCGGACGTAGTCGAAAGGCATACCATAGGAACTCTCGCCGGTACGCTCGTTGGTGACGTCGTATTTCTCGCCACTGTTGCGGTAGACGCTGCCCCAGACGAGCAGATCGACGTCGAAGTAGCGCTTGCCGAAGACGACATCGGCCTTCACCTGTCCGTGATTGCCGCCGGCGGCCTTGAAGAGCAAGCCGTCCACGTCGGCACCCTGCTTGGTGATGATATTCACCACGCCTGTCAGGGCCACACCGCCGTAGAGCGACGAGGCAGGGCCGCGCAGCACCTCTATCTGCTTCACCTTCTCCAAGGACATCGTGAAGTCTAGTGCGGCGGTGTTGGTGGCGTAGTCGTTGAGGCGGTGGCCGTTGAGCATGATGAGTATTTTCTCTTGTCCGACGCTGTAGATGCCGCGCATGGCGATGTTGATGTCGTCGTTGCAGTCAATGATGTTCATGCCCGGCACGTAGGCAGCCAGCACCTCCTGCAGGTTACGGGCGCCGCTGCTCTGAATCATCTCGGCGGTGATGAGCGTGGTGGGGACGGGCACCTCGGCCAGACTCTCGGCCTGACTGGAGGCGGTGGTGATGGTGGCCGTCATGCCGGCCTTGATGTTGTTCACGATGTCGGCAAACTCTGCCGGATCGCTGGCCGACGGGCTGTAGTACGGGTTCTGCTCCAACAGCAGGGTAGCGTATTGCTCCGTCTGCTGGATGTCGAAGCGAGCCAGATAGCTGAGGGCGATGAGACGGAGCGCGTTCTGGCGAAGGTTGCCGTGAAAGGTGCCGAGGTTCTGCATCAGCGCATCGCGGGCCTGCTCGATGCGTCCTATCCGATAGTCGCTCTCGGCCTGGACATACACCTCGCGCTGCTTCGAGTCGTCCTGCGCATGGGCAAGGCCGGTGCAGAGGGTGACCATGTATAACAGTATGTAGACGCTCTTTCTCATTTCTTGATGGGGATGAAGAAAGTGAACGTGGTGCCCTCGCCCTCGGTCGAGGTGAACGACAGCTTGCCGCCATGTTTGTTCTCGATGATGTCGCGCGTGATGCTCATGCCGAGTCCCGTGCCTTGGCCGACAGGTTTGGTGGTGAAGAAGTTCTCAAAGAGTCGCTGCTTCACCTCGTCGGTCATGCCCTCTCCGTTGTCGGCAATGGTGATGACAAGCGAGGGGCAGGGAGCAGGGGGCAAGGTGCTGGAGGACACGGTGACCTCGATGGTGGGATGATAGTCGTTGCCTGCTGTCTGTGCCTTGTTCCACACAGCATAGCAGGCGTTGTTCATCACGTTCAGCACGGCGCGGCTCAGGTCCTGAGGAATGACCATCATCAGCGGCAGGTCTTCCTGATACTGTTCGCGGATGGTGACATTGAAACCCTGATGATTGGCACGCATGGCGTGATAGGACAGGCGGACATACTCTCTGACGATATGACACACATCGGATGGGATGAACTCGTTCTCCTTGCCGCGCGATACGAGCAGGATGCCCAGGATGATGCTGATGGCACGTTCGCCGTTCTCGGCTATCTGTGCCATGTTCTCCTTCAGGTCGGCCACGATGTCGCTGAGGTCTTCACGATCGGCCTCTGGCAGCCGGTCGGCATTGTCGTCGACGATGTCGGTCAGGTCGTCCAGAAGTTTGCCCGACATCTTTGAGAAGTTGATGACGAAGTTCAGCGGGTTCTGTATCTCGTGGGCGATGCCGGCACTCAGCATACCGAGCGATGCCAGCTTCTCCTGTTTCTGTAGCTGCTGCTTTAGTTGCTCAATCTCAGTCATAATTATCAATTGTCAATTATCAATTATCCATTCGTGGAAGCGTGATGGTAAACTCCGTATATTCGTCCTTGACGGAGACGACGCTGATGTCGCCGCCGTGGTTCTGGATGATCTCGCGGCTCAGGTAGAGACCGACGCCCGCTGCTTCGGCCGTTGTCTTCGTGGTGAAGAACGGATCGAAAATCTTGCCGATGGTAGCCTCGCTGATACCCGTGCCGTTGTCGCGAATCTTGAGGGTGTAGCCCCCCTTCGACTCCCCGAGGGGAGAGACGATGAGCGAGATTTCGGGAACATAGTCCTTCCCTTGGTTCTTCTGCGATTTCTTGACCACGGCATAGACGGCGTTGCCCAGCAGGCTCATCATGGTTTTGCTGAGCATGTCGGGATTGCCGTGCAGGGGCATGGGGGCGGCGGGCAGCTTGAAGACGGTCTGGACGTGATACTGCTCCTTCTCCTTGGTGAAGTAGGTGTTCACCATCTCCTCGTTCTGCTGAAGCACGGGCAACAGGTCCATGTCGACATAGCCGCCGGTGCGGTCCTTCAGCATCTCCTCCATGGCCTTGAGGGTGCGGGTGGTGTTCTGGCCGTACTGGTCCACGTTCTGCAGGTTTTCCGACAGCATGTCGAGCACGTCCAGCGTGTCCTCGTAGTCCTCCTTGTCGATATTGTCCTTATTATGGTCGATGTTCTCCTTGAGGTCTTTCAGCAGGTCGTTGGACATCTTCGAGAAGTTGATGATGTAGTTCATGGGGTTCAGGATGCGGTCGATGAGGCCCTCGGTCAGTTTACCCACCGAGGCCATCTTCTCCTGGCGAATCAGTTCGTGCTGGGCGTTACGGAGGTCGGCGGTGCGCTCCTCGACGATACGCTCCAGCTTAATCTTGTCCTTCTGCAACCGCTTCAGACGGTAGCGGAATAGCAGGTATACAATGTAGGCAATGATGAGGAGGTAGAGTACCACCATGTACCAGCGCATCAGCAACGGGTAGGCGATACTGAAATCGACGGTTGCCACCTCCGACAGTTCGCCGTTGGCCAACTGGGCCTGTACGCTGAGGGTGAACGAGCCGTAGGGCAGGTTCAGAAACTCGATGTCCTGCTTGTCGCTCCAGGCACTCCATTTGTTACTGTTCAGCCGGTAGCGATAGAGCGTCTTGCCGGAAAGCGGTGCATAGTCGAGGGCATAGTAGAAATGCAGATGTCTCTCGTTGCTGGCTAACTGCGGCAGTTTGTGGGGCATGTCGCCATAACCGCCCCATAGCACACTATCGCTGCCCATGACGATGGAGCGGAACCGGACGGTGCGGCAGTCGGTCAGCTTGGCAAACTCCTTCTTGTCGGTGTCGATGACGACCAGTATCTCGTCGCCGCCAATCCATATCTGGTTGCCATCGCGGTACTGGGCTTTGATTTCAATGTCGCTGACGGGCATGAGCAACTGTTTGGGCAGGCTGGCGACGGGTTCTTTCGCCTTGTCGGGGGCTGTGCCTTTAGTCTTGCCGTGAACGTTCTGAAGCCAGAGACCGCCCTGGGCATCCTTGCGGATATCGGTCACCAGCGGGAGATCGTCGGCTTTCGTCCGCTGTCCCGACTGGTAGAGCCAAACGCCGTCAGGTTCGCCGGCATACACCTTGTCGCCATCGACCAGCATGGCCGTGGTGGCATTTGAGGTCAGCCGACTGACAGCACCGCCTCGTGCTATCCTGTAGATGCCGCTTGACGTGGCCGCCAGCAGTGCGTCGCGGCTCTGGCCGAGTGTCCAGCAGATATTACTGATGTCGCCAATGTGCTTGCATTGCTGTGATTGGATGGTGAAGAGACCATTGGTTGTTCCGACATAAATCTTGCCGTCGAAGGCGGTGATGGCGTGAACCTCGCCCGTTAGACCGTCCTTCGGCAGGAAGTAGCTGTAGAGCGACGGCACCTCAATGGAGAAGATGCCGTGCGACGTGGCGCCCCACAGCGTGCCATGATGGTCGTAGGCCACGTAGGAGACCTGGTTGGAGCAGAGACCATTGGCCTCGGTGATGGTATAGAGGTCGTGGCCCTGGTCGTCGGCAATGATCAGTCCGACGTTTTCTTTCACCTTGGCTTGAAGACCGCCGTCGAGCTTCTCCGTCTGTACGATGTCGTTCATCAGCGCATGTTCCTTACCCTCCTTAAGCGCCTCCAGCGAAACGACGTTAGACTCGACGCCAATACTGAAGTTGGCGTTGGTGTGCTTCTTCAGCTTCACGGTGGGGTGGGGACTGTCCGTCTCGGTCACCTCATAGATATTGTTGTCGCTGGCCACAAACTGCAACGAGCCGTCGTCCTCAAAGATTTCCATGACCTCGCCGTCGAACAGGCCGTCCTTGGCTACCTGCTGCAGGTACAATTCGCCGTTGGCTCGCCTCTGCACGCGGGCGAAGTATCTGTAGCCGCCTACCCACATGGTGTTCTTACTGTCGCGAACGCAGACCGTGACGCGGCTAATGTCGGGCGTATGAATCATGCGCCATCGGGCACGGTCGTAGTAGAGCAGTCCCTCGAAGTTAGCTACAAAGATGGTGCCGTCGGCGCCTTCCTCCACATCGTAGCTACGGTTGTGTCCACCATATTCGGCAGCCGTGTAGTTGCGTATGACAGGGAGACCCTGCGCCCCTGCGGGGCTAAATGATAAATGATAAATGATAAATGATAAAGCCACGGCGGGCCGTATCATCAGCTGCAATATGTTGTTTATTACTTTTCGCATACGTTTATCATTTATTAGTTAGGTCGAAGGCCGTATACGGAATCCCCTTCCCCACGTAGTAGTCCCACTCTTCCTTGGTGAAGTTGCGCTTCACGTTCTGACGGAGCCGCTGGGCTATCTTCGGCAGGGAGATGAGGTATTCTGTAATGGTGCCGTTGTGCTCGCCCGTCCAGATGTAGGCCTTGTCGCTGGTGAAGCTGAAGTCGGTGAGCCAGCTGCCCGACTGGATCAGCGTGATGGGCTTGATCTGCGGGTCGTCGGTCATCCAGAAGAGCAGTTTACCGTCGTAGCTGGCGGTGTAGAGCCGTCGGCCGTCGAACTTCATTTTCGTCACTTGCGAGAGGTGGCCCACGAGCTTGTTCATCTTGCCGCTCTGATTGATGAGCCAGATGGTGCCGTCGGCCATGCCGTAAGCCGTGAGGTGGGCGTTCTTCGAACTGGCAAAGGCGGTGACCTGACCAGTCACTGGCACCTTCTCGTTGGAAATCTTATCAAGACTGGTTACGAGGTGCATACCGCCGCTATTGTCGAAGAGCAGGGGTTTGTAGTCGCGCCTTCCTGTATAGACGACACGGAAATCGAGGCGGCGCGTGCCCACAATCTTGTCGGTGGCTATGTCAAGCAGGGCGACGCTGTTCTCTCCGATGATGAGCAGCTGACTGCCGTCGTTCATGGCCTGCAAGCTGAAGGGTTTGTCGATGTTTTCCAGACTGATGACACGGTCTACCTTTCTGCCATCGACCACGACCAAGTGGCCGGTATGGCTGACAGCATAGCCCTTGCCGTTCTTGGCTGCAATCACATCGCGGAAGCAGTATTGCCTGTCGCTTACTATGCGTGAGGTCTGTAAGTTCCCTGTACCTCCTTTTGAGAGGGACGGGGGCGTGTGGGTAAAGATTTCACCGTAGGTGCTCACCGTCATCAGACGGCCGTCCTTGGGCAATATGTCGATGCGCGAGATGCTGCCGTTGTGGACGCTCCAGTTGCGGCGGCCGCCAGCCGACTGTGTCAGCGCCTGGAACACGGCGGGAACAAAGAGGTCGCCGCCGTAGTCTTGGGTGTAGAGATAGGAGGCGTAGGCCAGCATGTTGCCTAACTCTGTGTCGCCGGCCTGATATAGGGCGTACGACTGCGATCCGAGGGTGCGACCTAGCGAGATGTAGTTCAGTGTGTCGGCAACCAACTTAGCGTGCTCAGCCTGCCGGCGCTGGTTGTCGGCCTCCACGCGCTGGCGCTCGGCCATCTGGTAGGCGTCCATCGCCTCTTGGGCCGACGCCTCAGCGACACCTTGGGCAGCGAGGGCTTTCTTTCGCTCTGTCTCCGAGCGGAGCGTCATCTCCTGAGCTATCTCCGACTGGCGGATGGCCTCCTGGCTGCGCTCCTCTGAGAGTGCCTGCTGTCCGTAGGCTATCTCCTCCATCTGTTTGCTGACGCGCCGGTCTACCTCCGACCGCTTCTCTTTCTCGCGCATGACACCAAGCTGTGACTCCAGCTCGCTGATACGCTCGCTGTCGCTATGACGCACATAGATTCCCGCTGCTACCAATGCCAGCAGCAGGACTCCCATGCACCCTATGATTATATTCTTATTCAATCTTCAATTCTAAAAGAACTTCAATTTTTCAATTCTTCAATTCTTCAATCTTTTCACCACCAGCATCGTGATGTCATCGCTCTGTTCGGCACCATCGGTAAAGTCCTTGACACCAGCCTTGACGGCCTCGATAATTTGCTGACTGCCCTTGTCGGACAGACCACTGAGGATGTTGTCCAGTCGCTCGGTGCCGAACTCCTTTTCTGCCGGATTCATGGCCTCCGTCACGCCGTCGGTAAACATGACCAGCGTGTCGCCATGCTCCAGCTGCAGGGTGTCCTCCTTATACTCGATACCGTCGAAAGCGCCTACGATGGTGTTCTTCGGTCTGGGCAGTTCCTCGACGGTGCCGTCGGCCCGCAGCAGGTGGGGTGGGTTATGGCCGGCGTTACAGTAGGTCACGAGGCCGGTCTTGACGTTATAGATGGCGTAGAACACGGTGAGGAACATACAGTCCACCGAGTAGGAGGCCAGCAGACGATTCGACTCCGTCAGGCACTCGCCGGCGCTGTCGCACTGTGTGCCCTTCGAGCGAATCATCGTGCGGCTGACGGCCATGAACAGCGCGGCAGGGATGCCCTTGCCGCAGACGTCGGCAATGACTAGCGCGATGCGATCGTCGTCGATGCGGAAGAAGTCGTAGAAGTCGCCGCCGATGTCCTTCGCCGCCTCCATTGAGGCGTAGATGTCCACCTTGTCGGTGTCCTCGGGGAAGGGCGGGAACACCTGTGGCAGGATGTACTGCTGGATGTCGCGGGCCGTGGTCAGGTCCTTCTTCAGCGACTCTAGCTGCGTATGCTCCTTCTGCGACTCATGCACGAAAGCAATCTGCTCGATGGCCTTCTCGATGGTCAGGCTCAGGTCGTCCATGTCGATGGGCTTCGTAGCGAAGTCGAAGGCGCCGTTGTTCATGGCCTGGCGGATGTTCTTCATGTCGCCGTAGGCACTCACCATGATGACGCGCAGCGCGGGGTTGCGCATCTCGTTCACCTTGGCCAGCAGCGTCAGGCCGTCCATCTCGGGCATGTTGATGTCGGAGAGGATAATCTCAATGTCGGGGTTGTTATACAGGATGCCGAGGGCCTCCAGACCGTTGTGGGCAAAGAAGAACTCATACTCGCCGTTGCGTATCTTGCGGCGGAAGTACTGCTTCATCAGCAACTCCAAGGGAGCCTCGTCGTCAACACTCAATATCTTTACTGCCATAACTCTTAACTCTAAATCGCCGAAGGCGACAACTCTTAATTCTTAACTCTTAACTCTTAACTCTTAACTTCCTCCTCACCGTCAGGACGTTCTCGCCATCCTTGTATTCGTAGTCCACGGCGTCCATCATCTTGGTGACCATGAGAATACCCAAGCCGCCAATCCTGCGCTCCTCCAGCGGCAGTGAGGTGTCAGGGGCTTCCTTGGCCAGCGGGTTGAACGGCACGCCGCCGTCGCGGAAGCGCAGCGTGACACTGTCGGCATCGCGCACCGTCTCTACGTCAAGATAGTCGCTTCCCGAATAGTCCACAACGTTCACCACCAGTTCCTCGGCTACCAGGCGGATAGTGCTCAGCCCGTCGCCAACCGACGCCACCTCCTCGGTCTGGAGAATGGCATCGACGATGTCGAGCGCCTTACCTTGTATAGGCTGGAAATGTAAACGTGCCACCTTTTTATTTGACAATTTGACTATTTACAATTTGACTATTTTCGCGATGCCTCACTTCTCCACGAACGTGATGAACGACCGTATGCCCGTGATGTCGAAGATGTCGTAGATCTCCTTGCCGCAGTTCACGAACACAATCTCAGGGCTGCCACCCAGTTTCTGCTTGCAGAAGATGACCACGCGCACACCGCTACTGGCGAGGTACGTCAGGTTCGTGGCATCGAACACCACCTTCTCCACGCCCTGGTCCTTGTACTTGGTCAGCTCCTCTGTCAATGCTGGAGCATTGGCTGTTGCCAGGTCCTTTCCCAGCACCACGCTGAGCACGGTGCCTTCCTTCTTCACTTCAAAATCCTTTTCCATCATATCGTTTTGGTTTTTTAATTCTTAATCAGCGAAAGGTTTGCCGCCTTTTTCATTACGGCGTCAGCCTGTCTGGCATTGGCCTTCTGGTCGCCGTAGAGGATGTCGTAGACGGCCTTGACGGCTGCATGTCCGCCACCATTCTTCAGCACGTGGACGAAGCAGAGGTTCTGGATGCCGACATACTCCGAGAGGATGTCGAGATCGGTCAACGCCAGTCCTGTCAGCGCCAGCTGGTAGGCATCGTCCTCGTTGTCGCGGATGAAGGCCTCCACGTCGCCCAGCGTTTTGAATCCAAAGCTCTGCAGCACCTCGCCGAAGGGCAGCAGCGAGGCAGGCAGGATGTCGGCCTGGTTGACGGCGGCAATGCGCTGGTTCAGACGGTCGAACGGGTGCGTCTTTAGGTAGTCGCGGAAGGTGTCGCTGTTTAGGGGAACCTTCTCGAGCCGGCCCGAGGCCACAAGACTCTGTATCTCGCGAGAGTAGCGGCTCATCATCATGCGGATGCGGCTGAACTCGTCGTCGGCCAGCTCCAGCATACCGGCCAGACGGCTGAACTGACGAAGGTACTCCGGCGGCAGCTGCACTGAGGCCTTGTAGCCGATGTCGTGCTCCATGGCCGACCAGGCATGTTGCAGGATGGTGCGCATCTGTATCTCGAACGAGATGTCGCTCAACTCGCCCTCGCGTAGTCGGCAGATGTAGTGTAGCGAGTTGTAGCCGAAGCTGGTCAGGTCGTGGCGCTTGCGCTTATCGACGGAGTTCTTCCAGTCAACGCGGAAGAGGTCCTTCACCACCGTTGCCACCTTGTCGACATCGTCGGTAAAGAACGTCACCACGCGCACCCCCACCAGGTCGGTCACGTCGCTGATGTCCTTGTACTTCTGTCCCTTGCGTTCCAGCTTTCCGGCGAACGACTGTTCCGTCTTGATGCGGTGCTCCAGCGTGTTCAGCTCAATACCTAAGCGTTTCAGGGCATCCGTGAGCATCGTCGCCACCTGCTGCTCCAGCTCCTTCAGGCGAGGCATCAGGTCGCGGTACTGCTGCAGCAGTAGTTCGCCATGCATGTCCAGGTTAGTATGATTCTCCATTTGCTCTTTTCTGTGTTTCCGAGGGCAAAGATACAAATAAATGATAAAAACACAAAAAAGATTTCAGGTTTTTCGAGTAAGATGACCATTTTTCTTGAGTGTGTACTCAGTACTCCACGTATGGCTCCAAACGGCGTATGGCCTCGGGAGGGAAGTCCTTCGACAGGCTGAGCTGCTGCAGGCTCTCTATGTGACCGTGAAGCCGGCGGTAGTCGACGATGGCCTTGGCCTGATAATAGTTGATGTAGGGATGGCGCTTCAGCTCGTTCAGCGAGAGGCGGTTGACATTCAGGCGACGGGGCTGTGCGTTGCGGATGACGAAGTACTGCTTCGCCTGCTGGGGGAAGTCGGGAATCTCGTCAAGCTGGTCGACGCTGACGTAACCGCCGAGGAAACGGCCGTGATTGACAATCTCATTAGCAAAGTAGACGCCGATGCCGGGCACCCGTCGCAGCTCGGCGGTGTCGGCCATATTCAGCACGATGGTCTCTCCCTGTTCTACCTTGACGGGATAGCGCAGGGAGTCGCGTTTATCTGTCGTGGTTCGAACGGACTTTGGGTTATTAGCAGAGTGATAGAGGCTGCTGGCTGGCTGATAGTCGGCAGAGATGCGTATGTAGGGCTCCAGCCGCCGATATTGTCCTACCGTCAGCCCATAGAGCCGTGCAAAGTCCTGTGGACGGCGATAGATGCCACCAGCACGACGGTAACGGTAGATGTTGCGTACCTGCCAGCGCTGCAGTCCCAATCGCAGGAGGGCGGTGGAATCGGCGGTATTTGGATCGAAAGCAAAGAGCTCGGACGACGGAGCTGGGGTGCCGTCGTCGATGGGACGCTGATCATAGTAGCGTTTCTGTCTTCCGTTGGCGACACCTGTACTGTCGGCGGCAGCAGCGGTTTCTGCCTGCCGACCGCCCGTCAGCCATATCACCATCAGAGCTACGACTGCCACGACGAGCACCGCTAGGATGATTCTCCGGTCGGACTTCTGAAGATAGAACAGGCTTTTAATCATTTCCAGAGTAAATTAGATAACGCCAAACTGGTGCAGGAGAATGAGCAATATGCAGGCTGGTACGACGTAGCGCACACAGCAGAGCCAGACGGGGAAGAAGGTGTCGCGGAGACTTCCACCATTGGTGAACTCGTCGGCCAGCACCTGACGCGAGGCGAACCATCCCACGAGGATGCTTGTCAGGAATGCGCCGGCTGGCAGCATGACTTGTGCCGTCAGGAAATCGCAGAAGTCCATCAACGACAAACCGAAGAGCTTGAGCTCACCGACGGCGCCGACGCTGAGCGAGCAGAGCACAGCCAACACCGAGCAGACCAGCGTGAGCACCCAGGCTGCCTTACGGCGCGGCATCTTCATCTCCTCATGGAAGAAGGCGGTGCCTATCTCATGCATCGAGATAGTCGACGTTAGCGCTGCGAATACCAGCAGGGCGTAGAATAGAATGGAGATGAGATAGCCTATGACGGGCATCGCAGCAAATGCCTGCTGGAAGACGTTGGGCAGGGTGATGAAGATGAGCGAGGGTCCGGAGTCAGGCTGTACGCCGACGGAGAAGGCGGCGGGGAAGATCATGAGGCCGGCGAGGATGGCAATGCCCGTATCGAGGAGCGCTATCTGTCCTGCCGACGCCAGCAGATTGGTGTCGCGAGAGAAGTAGCTGGCATAGGTACAGAGGCAGGCTGTTCCCAGCGAGAGCGAGAAGAAAGCTTGTCCGAGAGCCTCGAGCAGCACGTTGCTGCTGACCTTTGAGAAATCGGGGAGCAGGAGGAAACGGATGCCCTCGCCGGCGCCTGGCAGCAGGCACGAGGCCACCACGATGATGACGAGCAGTATCAGGAGCAGAGGCATGAGTATCTTGGAGGCACGCTCGATGCCGCTCTCCACGCCCCGCACGATGACAAGGTGGGTCAGCACGACGAAGGCGACGGCCCAGAGACAGGGTTTCACAGGGTCGGAGGAGAACGCCTGGAAATAGCTCAGCACGTAGCCGGCATCGCCCTGCAGCTGTCCGACGATGGAAGCGTAGAAGTACTGCAGGCACCAGCCGGCGACAACGGCATAGAAGCCGAGGATGATGGTGGACGTCAGAATGCCTAGATAGCCCACGAAGCGCCAATGGCGGTGGGGCGCTATGGTGTCGTATGCCCGGAACGCGTTGGCCTGTCCGTGGCGGCCGATGATGAACTCGCTGATCATGCCCGGTATGCCGAGCAGCAAGATGCAGCCGAAGTAAAGCACAATAAAGGCCGCGCCGCCATTCTGTCCTGCCATGAAGGGGAAGCGCCACACGTTGCCCAGTCCGACGGCAGAGCCTGCCGTGGCCAGGATAACGCCTACTTTTCCGAATTTACCGCGTTCCATGTCTTGTCCTTTTTAATTATATCAGGCCAAACTGGTGAAGGAATATGAAGAGGATACAGACAGGGCAGACGTACTTCACCAGGAAGAGGTAGAGGTGGAAGTAGCGACCGCGGAGCGTTCCCCAGTTGGTAAACTCGTCGCGCACCACCTTGTGGGGTACAGCCCAGCCAATGAAGATGCTGGTGAGGAAGCCGACGACGGGCAGGAATATCTGGCCTGTGATGAAGTCGAACCAGTCGAACAGCGAACGGCCGGCTATGACGAGACTGCTGCTGGCGCCCAGCGACAGCGAGCAGAAGGCACCGACGATGCAGCAGGCAATGGTAACGATGAGTGCTGCCCGCTTGCGACTCACACGGGCTTCCTCGTGGACGAAGGCGGTAGACACCTCAACGAGCGAGATGAGCGACGTCAGGGCGGCCATCGACAGCAGGGCGTAGAACAGCAATGAGACGATATATCCGACGACCGGCAGGGCGGCAAAGGCCTGCTGGAAGACGTTGGGCAGGGTGATGAAGATGAGCGAGGGTCCGGAGTCGGGACTGACGCCTACGGAGAAGGCCGCCGGGAAGATCATCAGTCCGGCGAGAACGGCCACAAGACAGTCGATGACGCCTATCTGTACGGCCGACTGCGTGAGGTTCGTCTGTCGCGAGAAGTAGCTAGCATAAGTGCAGATGCATCCCATGGCGATGGACAGCGAGTAGAAAGCCTGTCCCAATGCGCCGAGGAAGACATTGCCGTTGAGCGCTGTGAGGTCGGGCTTCAGCAGGAAACGGATGCCGTCGGCAGCGCCAGGCAACATACATGAGGCGACGACGATAATCAGCAGGAGCAGGAACAGCAGCGGCATGAGCACCTTCGAGGCCCGCTCGATGCCGGAGCGTACGCCATGCTCCACAATGAGATAGGTGGCCAGCAGGATGACGACGGTCCAGAAGATGGGTTTCACGGGGTCGGCGGAAAAAGCCTGGAAGTAGTGCTGGAAGTACTGGGGGTCGCCCTTGAGGTGACCGGCCAGCGAGGCCCAGATGTACTGAAGGCACCAGCCCGAGACGACGGCGTAGTAGCCGGTGATGAGGAATCCCGTCATCACACCCATGTAGCCGATGATGGTCCACGGCGTGCCGCCAGAGACGTTCCGGAAGGCGCGTGCCGTATTGGCTTGTCCGTGGCGACCGATAATAAACTCGCTGATCATGCAAGGTATGCCGAGCAGCAGGACGCAGCCCAGGTAAATGAGGATGAAGACGGCGCCGCCGTTCTCACCAGTCATGTAGGGGAATCGCCAGACGTTACCCAGTCCGACGGCAGAGCCTGCCGTGGCCAGGATGATACCCAGTCTGCTACCGAAATTTACTCTTTCCACTTTTTAAAACTTCAATTCTTAAAAAGAACTTCAATTCTTCCGCTTGACCTCCGGTCGCTTGCTACCAAAGGGACGCAAGAATTCTTCAATCCTTCTCCTTCCACAGCCGGTAGGGATTCTTCCGGAGGTGGCTGTTGTAGTAGCGATGGTCGCCAGTGACCTCGCGCCCGATGAAATCAGGCTTTTCGTAGGGCTCGTCGGGTGCGCCGAGCTCCACCTCGGCCATGATCAGTCCCTCGTTGTCGCCGTAGAACTCGTCGACCTCAAAGGTGTGGCGGCCGTCGGGACTCTTCACGAGATAGCGTGTCTTGTCGATGACACCCGGCTCACAGAGCAGGAACAGCTGTTCGGCCTCCTCGCGGGTTATCTCCTTCTCAAACTCGTAGCGCGATAGTCCGCCGTCGGCCGATGAGCCTTTGATGGTCAGGTAGCCACGGTCGCCACGGAGACGCACCCTGACGGTACGTCCGTGGCCACTACAGATATATCCCTGCCTGATGCGGTCAGAGGCATAGGCTAATTGACGGAAGTCGTCGCCGCTGACGAGGAACTTCCGTTCTATCTCCATCGGCATAGCGTAGTTATGAGACGATATAGATAGACCAGGCAGCGTAGCAGAGTCCGAGGACGATGAGTGCACCGATGATCCACAGCACGACGTTTGTGCCCTTCTTCTCTACTTTCTTTGCATACTCTGACTTTTTCTCAACTGATTTCTGTGCTTTTGCAATCTGTGCCATTTTAATTAATAATTATGATTAGGTTTTTATTCATCGGTAACTGGAAATTCCATGAGATATGCTTTGATGAACCCATCAAGCTTGCCGTTCATCACGGCGTCCACGTCGTGTGTCTCGTAGTTCGTGCGGTGGTCCTTCACGCGCTTGTCGTCGAAGACGTAAGAGCGTATTTGCGAACCCCACTCTATCTTCTTCTTGCCTGCCTCAATCTTGGCCTGAGCCTCTAAGCGCTTCTTCATGGCGCGGTCGTAGAGCTGTGAGCGCAGCAGGGCCATGGCGCGCTCCTTGTTCTTCGGCTGGTCGCGCGTCTCGGTGTTCTCAATGAGTATCTCCTCTTCCTCGCCCGTGTCGGGGTCGGTATACCAGTAACGCAGTCGTACGCCCGACTCCACCTTGTTCACGTTCTGACCGCCGGCGCCGCTGCTTCGGAACGTGTCCCAGGACAGCGTGGCAGCGACTACGTAGACATCGATGGTATCGTCGACTAGCGGTGAGACCAAGACTGAGGCAAAGCTGGTCATGCGCTTGCCCTG
>JAEEGL011188773.1_pt1 | contig 18533 bp, 14 predicted proteins | sample 9134231 | NCBI WGS metagenome assembly JAEEGL01 (sample SAMN16246548, study PRJNA631951) | gut metagenome | biome: gut microbiome; feature: rumen; material: fiber-attached | host: Bos | place: Iran: Karaj | collected 2018-10 | reverse complement strand
CGCTGGAGTGTGTGATGCAGCTCGACAACACCGACGCGCAGGCTCCGTATCTGCTGGGGTGCCTGTACTACGACAAACGGCAGTACGATGAGGCCATGAGGCTTTGGGAGCGTTCGGCAGAGATCCGTCCGCAGTTCCCCACCGTCTGGCGCAACTTGGCACTGGGCTTGTTTAATAAAACGGAGAAACTGAAAATTGAAACATTAAAAGGCGCGGAGAAGGCTGTTGCCTTGATGGAGCGGGCATTCCACCTCGATGAGGGTGATGCCCGAGTGTTGATGGAGCTGGATCAGCTCTACAAGACCGTGCAGCGTCCTCATGCCGAACGTTTAGCCTTCCTGCAGCGCTATCCTGAACTCATCAGGCAGCGCGATGATCTGGTGCTGGAGGAAATCACCCTCCTGAACCAGGTGGGGCGCTATGAGGAGGCGAAGCAAAAGCTGGACAGCCATCAGTTCCACCCCTGGGAAGGCGGCGAAGGCAAAGTGCCCGCGCAGTATCAGTTCTGCAGGGTGGAGCTGGCGAAGAGGAGTCTGGGAGATAAAGAGAATATGGAAACAGGGGCGGCCGCAGACAAAGCCATCAGCCTGCTGGCAGAGTGCCTGGAGTACCCGCACCACTTGGGCGAAGGCAAGTTGTATGGCGCTCAGGAGAATGACTTCTATTATTTACTCGGACTGGCCCATGAAGCCCGTGGGGAACAGGACGAGGCGCGCAAGTGCTGGGAACTGGCAACTGTGGGGCCTACGGAACCTGCCGCAGCCATGTATTACAACGACGCCAAGCCCGACAAGATTTTCTATGCAGCTCTCGCTTATCGGCGATTGGGCGACGACGCAAAGGCGAACGGCCTCTGCCACAAGCTCATAAACTACGGTCAGCAACACCTGTTTGATCGGGTGCGCATGGATTATTTTGCCGTATCGCTGCCCGATTTGCTCATCTGGGAAGGTGACCTGCAGGCGAAGAACACCATTCACTGCAACCTCATGATGGCGCTGGGGCACTACGGTTTGGGCAACCGCCAGAGGGGCGACCGGTTCCTGGCTGCCGTGGAACAGATGGACATCAACCATCCGGTGCCGCCCGCTTTGCGCTCGCTGCTGACGCTGCTGGATTCACTGCCGGCGGCGGAAGATTAACCCCTCAAATACTAATCTGGCATCAATTCCTAATGACCGATTTGGATTAACCGAAGAAGAGCTGCGCAATGATGATGGCGGCCACCATGGATGCCAGATCGGCAAGCAGGCCGCAAGGTAGGGCATAGCGCGTGTTGCGGATGCCCACAGAGCCGAAATAGACGGCAAGAATGTAGAATGTGGTGTCGGTGCTGCCTTGGAAGATGCAACTGAGGCGGCCGGCGAAGCTGTCGGGGCCGCAATTCTGCATGCACTCGAGCATCAGGCCGCGGGCACCGCTGCCGCTGAGCGGTTTCATGAGTGCTGTGGGCAGTGCGTCGGCAATGCCGGCATTGCCTCCACAGGCTTCCACCACCCAGGCAATGCCCCCTATCAGCCAGTCCATGGCTCCCGAGGCACGGAAAACGCCGATTCCAACGAGAATGGCTACCAGATAAGGGATGATGCCAATGGCTGTCTGGAAACCGCCCTTGGCTCCTTCGATGAAGGCGTTGTACACATTAATTTTCTTTCGCATGCCTGCGATCAGGAAGGCAACGATAATGCCCAAGAGCAGTATGTTGGCCAAGTTGGTAGAGAAAATGCCCATCTGAGTCTGCGACAATGCCACGGAGGCCCAGCCCATTCCGGCCACGATGAGCGAGAACAGCGTCAGGGTGATGAGCACCGGACGGTTCCAGAGACTGATGCGTTGGATGGCACCGGTGATGGACACTCCGATGACCATGGAGATGAGCGTGGCAAGTAGGATGGGAACGAAGACGTCGGTCGGTTGGGCGGCCCCCATGGACGCACGATAAGCAAGGATACTCACGGGAACGATAGTCAGGCCGGCTGTGTTCATCACCAAGAACATGATCATCGCATTGGAGGCGGTGTCCTTCTTCGGATTCAACTCCTGCAGACCTTCCATCGCTTTCAGTCCTAAAGGAGTGGCGGCGTTGTCTAATCCGAGCATGTTGGCGCTGAGGTTCATGAAGATGTTGCCCACCACGGGGTGACCCTTTGGAATTTCGGGAAACAGCCGGTGGAACAGAGGCGACAGCCAGTGGGCCAAACGCTCGACCATGCCGCCTTGCTCGCCGATTTTCATGATGCCCATCCACAACGAGAGTACGCCCGTGAGGCCGAGAGAGATTTCGAAGCCGGTCTTTGACGACTCCATAGTGGCGTTCATAATGGCAGGGAAGACCTCCACGTCGCCGAAGAACACGAGTTTCACCACTGCCACACAGGCGGCGATGAGGAAAAATGCAATCCAGATATAATTGAGAGACATGGGTGGATTTTATGATTTGAGGATTATTTTAATTTTGCGAAATGTCGAAATGACGAAATGTCGAAATGTCGATTTGAGGATTTTGAGGCTATTTGGCCTTTTTCGGGTGCAAAATTAAGAACTTTCTTTCAAAAAGCGAGGCAGAATCGATAATAATTCATATATTTGTGCCGAAAAGAGGGTCACTTTGCTCCATAAGACCCATAAATGGCCAAAGAAAGAACGAGAAATCGTCTATTGTTAATCCTCAAAAGTATATTTTGTTATGATAGCTTCACTCACAAACTGGTTTTCTTCGCTCGACTCGACGATGCAGTTCTTCTGGGCTTGTGCCATCGCTGCCAGCGTAGTTTTCGTCATTCAGAACGTCCTGATGCTGATGGGCCTGGGCGATATGGATTCTGATGTGGACGCAGACGTCAGTACAGACTTCGACGTCCACACGGACTTAGACGGCGATATGAGCGGCGAGACCGACATCTCTTCGGGCCACACGGGTCACGAAGGCACCCTGGGTTCTGCCGGCATCTTCTCGCTGTTCACCTTGCGCAACTTCATCAACTTCTTCCTGGGGTTCGGATGGGGCGGCATCAGCTTCGCTCCCGCCATTCAGAGCAAAGGTCTGCTCGTGCTGGTGGCTTTCATCTGCGGACTTATCTTTGTGGCCGTCTTCATTGTCATGCTGCGTGCACTGCTGAGTCTGGAGAAGAGCGGCAACTTCCACATTCGCGAATGTGTGGGACAAACCGCTAATGTCTATCTGCGCATTCCGGGGCAACACACTGCTGCCGGCAAGATCCAGATCAGTATCAACGGCTCTGTCCATGAAATTAATGCCTTCACCGACGGTGATTTCCTGCCCACCGGCACCCGTGTGCGTGTGGTTAGTGTCATCGACAGCGGATCGCTCCTCGTCGAGAAGCTATAATATAAATTATCAATTATACATTAAAATATGCTCTTCTCCATTCTCGCATTGCTTGTGATTGTCGTAGCCGTATGGCAGCACTTCCGCAATCGCAGACGTTATAAGTAACGCTCATTAAATATTAAACTCTATACTTTAAACTTTAAACATTAAACTTTAAACTTTAAACTCAATAACCACATGGAACTCTACATCATTGTCGTGGCAGCCATTGTTGCCTTCTTCCTGGTCGTAGCGATTTTCAACCGCTATCGCCGTTGTCCATCGGACAAAATCCTCGTAATCTATGGAACCAGCGCCACCAAGGGCTCTGCCAAGTGTGTGCATGGAGGCGGCACCTTCGTCTGGCCTATTATTCAGGACTATGCCTACATGAGCCTGACGCCTATCTCCATCGATGCCAATCTGACCAACGCCCTCTCGCGTCAGAACATTCGTGTCGACGTGCCCTGCCGCTTCACCGTCGGTATCAGCACAGAACCCGACTATATGCAGGCAGCAGCCGAGCGTCTGCTGGGTCAGACCCCTCAGCAGATTCAGGAACTCGCCCGCGATATCCTCTTCGGTCAGCTGCGTTTGGTTATTGCCACCATGAGCATCGAGGAGCTGAACTCCGACCGCGATAAGTTCCTGGAGGCCATCTCCACCAACGTCGAAGTCGAGCTGAAGAAAATCGGACTCCGACTCATCAACGTGAACGTGACGGATATCAAAGACGAGAGCGGTTATATCGAAGCACTCGGTCGCGAAGCTGCCGCCAAGGCCATCAACGAAGCTAAGGTGCGTGTGGCTGAGCAGGATAAGATTGGTGAAATCGGTAAGGCTGAGGCCGTCAGGGAAACCCGAGTACGGACTGCTGAGGCAAATGCACAGGCAGTGAAGGGAGAGAACGAAGCCAAAGTTGAAATCGCCAACTCCGAGGCTTACCGCCGTGAGAAGGAGGCTGAGGCTGCCCGCAAGGCCAACGCCGCCGAGAAGGTGCAGCAGGCTAAGGCCCTCGAGGAAGCTTACGCTGCAGAGCAACTCGCAGAAACAGCACGCGCAGAGCGCGAACGTGCTACCGAGACCGCTAACGTCATCGTGCAACAGGAAATCGAGAAGCAGCGACTCATCATCGCTGCTGAGGCTGAGGCCGAGCAGAAACGCGCCATCGCACGAGGTGAGGCTGATGCCGTATTCGCGAAGATGGAGGCAGAAGCTAAGGGTCTCTTCGAAATCCTCACCCGTCAGGCACAGGGTTATGACAAGATGGTTCAGGCTGCTGGAGGCGACGCCACCGCCGCTTACTCACTCCTTCTGTTGGAGAAACTGCCCGAACTCGTTAAGACACAGGTAGAAGCAATCAAGGGAATCAGTATCGACAAGGTCACTGTCTGGGACAGCGGTCAGGGCGGTGCCGACGGCAAGAGCTCTACTGCCGGTTTCCTCAGCGGACTGATGAAATCCATACCTCCCCTCAGCGACCTCTTCGAGCAAGCTGGTCTGAGTCTGCCTGAGTATCTGGCCAAACATAAGGCTGAAACAGAGGCTGATGGCGAAGCTGGCGAGGTGAAGGAATAATCCCGCACCAACGTTGTAAATAAAGAACGGAATCTACCGCGAAGCAACGTCTTGTTGTCAACAAGCAACGTCGCTTTGCGGTAGATTCCTTTCTGGCGTGTGACCGCTGGATTATCGTGCAAAGTTGCGCGAGGCGAAGGGAAGAGAGAGGCGGAGAGAGGCACGCCAATACTCCCAGTTGTGGACACCGTTGCGTACGCGGAATTCCGTGTTGAGCCGGGCAAAGCGCATCTTCTTGTAGAGTTCAAAGGTGTTGCCGAGTAGGAAATCATCGTCGCCGCAGTCGAGGAACCACTTCAAGGTGCGCAACTGTTCCTTGGTGGCATCGTCTGCTTTATCCATGAAGGACAGCGCTGAATGTTCGTGTACGCCCTCGGAAGTATAGTACATCTTCGTCTTTTCGCCGTTGGGGCCTTCGCGACCCGGTTCGCTGTCGAGCCAAGGACTCATCGCGTAGCAGGAAGAGAATTTGTCGGGATGAGCCTGGCAGTAGCCCACGCTACCGCCTCCCCCCATGGAGAGTCCCATGATGGCGCGATGCTGCTTGTCGCTGATGCAGCGGTACTTTCTCTCGGCGGTCGGCATCAGCTCGTTGAAGAAGAAGTCTTCGTACGACCAACCGGGCATGTTGAAGTAACCGTTCCAGATGTTGTTTACGTCAGGGCCACCCGCGTTGGGCATGATGATGACCATAGGTGTGGCCTCGCCGCAACCGATGATTTCGTCGGCGATATCTTTCATGCCGCCTTTCTCTGCCCAGGCGGTGTAGGTGTCGGTGAGTCCGTGGAGGAGGTAGACCACAGGATACAGGTCCTGGGACTGCTCGAAGCCCGAGGGAACATAGACGTTGAACTTCACGGTGGCACCCAGCACACTGCTGGAGATGCTGTCTGTAATGATGCGGCCTGCGTGGCACCAGGCGGTGCAGAGAAGCAGGCAGAGGAGAGAGAGAGTTTTTTTCATTGGAAATGGGAATTTGAAAATTGGAATATTGAAAAATTGAAGTATTCTTCAGACTCGCTTCGCTCGATAAAGTGTTGCAAGCGCCGAGCGGATATTTGAAATTGAAATATTGAAAATAGAATATTAGGGGTCTGATAGGGCAAAGTGCCCAATAGGGATTTCAAGGGGAAAAAGGGGTACTTTTGATGGGTTTCGGATGCAAAGGTAACGATTTTTTTATAATAATAAGGTGACGGGGCGCATTTTCTTTCATCAAATTCCCAGAAAAGTAGGAAGATTGCCGTTTTTTGTGTATCTTTGCCACGTTTTTCAGCAATAGAGCATCGTAAATCAAAATAAAATGACCGAACTTCAACTCAAGTACGGGTGCAACCCGAATCAGAAGCCTTCACGTATCTTTATGTCTGACGGCAGCGAACTTCCTATCCAAGTGCTCAGTGGCCGACCTGGCTACATCAACTTCCTTGATGCCTTCAACGCCTGGCAACTCGTCAGCGAACTGAAGGCCGCCACCGGTCTGCCTGCAGCAGCCAGCTTCAAGCACGTCTCGCCGGCAGGAGCTGCCGTGGGACTGCCCATGAGCGACACGCTGCGCAAGATTTACTGGGTGGATGATGTCCCCTTCGAGCTCACACCTATAGCTACTGCCTACGCCCGCGCACGCGGAGCGGACCGCATGTCGTCCTATGGCGATTTTATCGCACTGAGTGATACCTGTGACCGAGCTACCGCCCTGCTCATCAAGCGCGAAGTCAGCGACGGCGTCATTGCTCCCGCCTACGACCCTGAGGCGTTGGCAATTCTCCAGGAGAAGCGCAACGGCACCTATAACGTCATTCAGATAGACCCGGCCTATCGTCCGGAACCCATCGAGCGCAAGCAGGTATTCGGCATTACTTTCGAACAGGGCCGAAACGAGATTAGACTCGATGATCCCGCACTCTTCGAGAACATCCCCACCCAGGCGAAAGACTTCCCAGCTGAGGCGCGCCGCGACCTGATGATTGCCCTCATCACCCTAAAGTACACGCAGTCGAACAGCGTTTGCTACACAAAGGACGGACAAGCTATTGGAATCGGAGCCGGACAACAGAGCCGCATCCACTGCACACGTCTGGCCGGACAGAAGGCGGATATCTGGTGGCTGCGTCAGCACCCGAAGGTAATGGCCCTGCCCTTTGTGCCGGGAATCCGTCGTGCAGACCGCGATAACACCATAGATATCTACATTTCCGACGATCACGATGACGTTCTGGCCGAAGGAGCCTGGCAACAGTTCTTCACAGAGCGTCCCGAGCCGTTGACCCGCGAGGAGAAAGCTGCATGGATTGCACAGAATACGGATGTGTGCCTGGGGTCAGATGCTTTCTTCCCCTTCGGCGACAACATCGAGCGCGCCCACAAGAGTGGCGTACGCTATGTGGCACAGGCTGGTGGCAGTGTCCGCGACGACCATGTCATTGCCACATGCGATAAGTATGGCATCGCCATGACGTTCACAGGAGTGAGGTTGTTCCATCATTAAATCCAGACCTCCTATGAATAATCAATTTGGCGGCGACGATATTGATCAGGTCATCCTCGGCGGCATCACCTTTAAGGGAGGACCGAAGGGTCCGAAGCGCGAGGAATCTGACAAGGTGCGCACCAAGGCCAAGAAGAAAGGCTACATCACCGGTGCCCACGGTTCAGCATCTGCTAAGAAGAAGGCCGACATCCGACGGTCGCGGCAGAATCGGCATAAGAATAAGTGACTTGTAACAGGTTACAGGTTATTTGCTGTCTTTGCGGCAGATGAGGGCTGCGGAGATGAATAGTTGTGAGGCAAAATAGGTGGGCATCATCATCGGATAGAGCGTGCCGTCGTGCAGGAAACGCTTCTGGGCGATGAGCAGGTCGGAGAATAGAAGGCTGGCGATGCCCACGACAAATAGAATTTTCCAAAGATTGGAGGTCTTGGAGTGCGAAGTGCATTCCGGGGCCTCTTCTCGTTTGGCATAGTCTGAATGAATTCCTGCTGCTGCAGCCAAGGAGAGACTGGAAATGAGGATGTAGGCAAGGACGGCGCTGCTGGTGACCGCATCGCTGATAGCAGGGCGAAGCAGAAAAGCATAATAAGCGCCGAAAACCAGAGCCAGCAGCCAGAAGAGCCAGTGCAGCAGACGACCGCGGAAAAGGCTGTAGCCGACGTAGCCAAGATGCGCCAGCAGAAACAATCCGACTCCTGAAACGAAACCCTCGAAGCTGCCACCCCAGTGGCCGAGAACATAGTCGCCCAGAAATGACAGGGCAAAGGCAGCAACAACCCACCAAGCAGCCCGCTCACGTCGTTGCACCACGCAGATACAGAGCACCAGGGCCAGGCATAATAACGTGGTCGTGGAACGCAAGAAGAAGCTACCTGTCAGGAGGTAGCCTATCAACGTGGAGAGGGGAAGGAGGAGGAAGGGCAAGGAAGGGGGAAAGGTTGAAAGGTTGAAAGGTTGAAACGTTCTTGAAGTATCAAGCGACCAAAGGTCGAGCGGAAAGGTTGAAAGGAAAAAAGTAGGGACTTACCGGAGTAAGTCCCTACGTGATGAAGATTTAGAGCTTGCCGTTGGAACCGAGGACATCCACGATCTTGTGGATATACATCTTCTTCATGTTCTCGCGGGCGGGTTTCAGATACTGACGCGGATCGAAGTGGTCGGGGTGCTCAGCGAGGTGCTTGCGGATAGCGGCGGTCATTGCCAGACGGCTGTCGCTGTCGATGTTGATCTTGCAGACAGCGCTCTTGCTGGCCTCGCGCAGCTGCTCCTCGGGGATGCCTACTGCATCAGGCAGCTTGCCGCCGAAAGCGTTGATGGTATCTACCTCGTCCTGAGGCACGGAGCTGGAGCCGTGGAGCACGATGGGGAAGCCGGGCAGCTTCTCCTCGATTTGGTGCAGGATATTGAAGGCGAGGGGAGGAGGCACGAGCTTGCCGGTCTTCGGGTCGCGGGTGCACTGTTCGGGAGTGAACTTGTAAGCACCGTGGCTGGTACCGATGGAGATTGCGAGGCTGTCGCAACCGCTGCGGGTGGAGAAGTCGATGACCTCTTCGGGCTTAGTGTAGTGGCTCTCAGCAGCAGACACTTCGTCTTCTACGCCAGCGAGCACGCCGAGCTCTGCTTCGACGGTGACGTCGTACTTGTGAGCATACTCCACAACCTGCTTGGTGATAGCAATGTTCTCCTCGTAGGGCAGGTGGCTGCCGTCGAACATCACGCTGGAGAAACCGTTGTCAATGCACTCCTTACAGATCTCAAAGCTGTCGCCGTGGTCGAGGTGCAGGGCAATCTGAGGATTGGGGCAGCCGAGTTCCTTGGCATACTCCACAGCACCCTGTGCCATGTAGCGCAGAATGGTGCCGTTAGCGTAAGCGCGAGCGCCCTTGCTGACCTGCATAATAACGGGAGAGCTAGTCTCCACTGCAGCCTGCACGATAGCTTGCATCTGTTCCATGGTGTTGAAATTGAAGGCAGGAATGGCGTAACCACCAGCAACAGCCTTCTTGAACATCTCGCGAGTGTTCACGAGACCCAGTTCTTTGTAGCTTGTCATAATTACTTTTGTTTAATGAATTATAGGGTTATTTAATAGGGTTTATGGGTCTAAAAGGACTCTTAAGTCCTTTATCGTTTCCTGACGAAATAAGCAACGACGGGGAGGTGATCGCTGTATCCGTCGAGCCACACTCCAGACGCGTGCGTGCGCTTGGGTGTTCCTTTATATTTACCTTCGTTCTGGAGAAGGTAGGGGAAGCGTTGTATCTTTGCTTCGAAGAAGGTCAGGGTGCTATAGTCCTTCTGGCCTGTGATATCTAAGCAGTTGGGAGTCATTATGATCTGGTCGAAGAGGTTCCAGCCGCCCTGATAGGAGAGGGTGCCGCGGCCATCAAGCAGGATCTGCCACCAGGGGTTGTACATCTGTCCGTTAACGGCGTCTTCCATCTTACGTCGTGCTCCCAGACATTTGGCCAAAGAGGGGTCGAAGGGATCATCGTTCATATCTCCCATGACGATGATTTTCATCTGTGGGTTGGCGGCGAGGATGCTGTCCTTCTCCTCACGCACCATGTTGCCGGCAGCCTCGCGAGCGGGTGAGGTGGCACCACGGCTGGGCCAATGGCAGACGATGACGGTGATGCTGTCGCCGGCGAGCATCCCCTGTACGGTGAGGAATCCTCGGGTGGGACGAGTAATATGTTCGTTCAGGATATAAGGCTGCAACCACGTCTTCGCCGGCTTGAAAAAGCGAGGATTGTAGAGCAGTGCGCAGTCCACGCCTCGACGGTCGGGACCTTCGATGTGTATGAACTGCATGCCGCGGTCGGCCAATGGTTTCTGTGCGCAGAGGTCGGTGAGGCAGTGAGCGTTCTCCACTTCGCTGACTCCGATGATGCAGCATCCCAGCCCCTTCAGACGTTCCGTTCCCATATCAGCCAAGACGCGCGACATGTTGGAGAGCTTGTGCTCATATTTCATCTGCGTCCAGTGGTTGTCGCCGTCAGGCAAGTACTCGTAATCGTTCTTGTCCTCGCCCGTTTCAGGGTTGTGGTCATGAGTGATATCAAAAAGGTTCTCGAGATTGTAGAATCCAATGCCGTAGAGTCCGAGCTGGCGGTTCTGTGCAAAGGATATTGTTGCGAAGAAAAACAACCAAGAGAGGAGAATAGTCTTGCGCATAGGGGTAATAGTGTTATAATATGTCTGATTTCGGCTGCAAAGATAGTCCTTTTTTGTCGAAAGGAAAACATAATTGAAGAAAAACTTTCGTTAAAGAGAAAAAAATATGCATTACTTTACTTTGTTTAGAGAATTTTGCATACCTTTGTGGCGAAAATCATACATTTTCTGTTTTTACCAATGAGAAAAAATCTTCTATTGACAGTCGCTTTGTTGGCGGTGGCCCTACACGGAGGGGCGCAGACACCGACAACGAGTGAGAGAGACACCACGGAGGTGGATTGGGAACCGGCCTTCGTGTTCGACGAGTCGGAACTCGACATGAACGAGGAGTCCGATGTTTCGCAGGATGTTATCCAGATTAATTCGGGCAGTAACATGTATCTGAGCAACATCAGTTATACATTCAGTCCGATGTGGTTCAAGTTCCGCGCCTTGGATCAGCGTTACAATGACATCTATATGAACGGCGTGCTGGTGAACAGCGCCGAAACGGGCTCCTTTGCTTTCTCGAATAGTATTGGAGGACTGAATGATGCCTACAACCGTTCCGGAGACTTCGCGGCACCTTTTGAAACCAACACGTTCGGCCTGTCGGCATTTGCCGGAAGCACCAACTACAACTTCCGCGCCAATAATTATGCAGCCGGGCACAAGGTCACCCTTTCCGGTACGAACCGTAACTACCGCGCACGTGCCATTTATTCTTTCGGTACGGGAGTGTCGCAGAAAGGCTGGGCGTTCTTCGGAACCGTAGGCTACAGATGGGCCAACGAGGGATTTGCTGAAGGGACGTTCTACAACTCGCTAAGCTACTTCCTCACCCTGCAGAAGATTTTCAACAACCGCCATAGCCTCAGCCTCAGTACCTGGGGCACACCGACCGAGCGTGGACAGCAAGGCATTTCGACCGACGAGGCCTATTGGTTGGCAAACGATTATCAGTATAACCCCTATTGGGGCTATCAGAACGGCAAGAAGCGCAACTCACGTGTCGTCAAGATCTTCGAGCCGTCGGCACTGCTGACGTGGGACTTCCAGATCAGGGATAACCTGAAACTGACCACATCGCTCTACGGCAAATATGGCATGGATCGCCGCACCCGTCTGCAATACAACAACTCGCTGAATCCGAAGCCCGACTACTGGAAGGCATTCCCCTCATATTTCTATGATGTATGGGGGCTCACTGACGGCTCGAACAATGACATCGCTGCATGGCAGGATGCCTATGACTATTGGACGGCTGATAAGGCCAACCGGCAGATTCAGTGGGACAAGCTTTATTATGCAAACTCGCAGATGAACGCCGTAGGCGGAGACGCTGCTTACTATATGCTGGCCCGCCACAGTAACCAGTTCGCCCTACATCTGGGTTCCACACTGAACTGGGATATCAACCCCACAACGAAGTTTCAGGCAGGAGTGCAGTTGGCCAGCAATACGGGACAGCACTATCAGACCATCTCAGATATGATGGGCGCCGAAAAACTCCATAATGTCAACAACTATGCAATCGGAAAATACGTGGGAACCGACCCCCGTGTGCAGTACGACCTGAATAACCCTAATGCCAACGTTGGTGTGGGCGACCGCTTCGGTTACGATTATAATATCGTTGTTCAGAAGGCGACCGCTTGGGCTCAGTACTCGAAGGATATGGGCATCAGCCATAGTTTCATCTCCGCCAAGATTGGCGGCACGCAGATGTGGCGCGACGGCAAAATGCGCAACGGCCTCTTCGCAGACAACAGCTACGGCAAGAGCGGCACGGCCCGCTTCCTCGACGGCGGATTCAAAATAGGTACGAACCTTAATTTCGGTAAAGTCCACGTCCTGGGATTTGGCGTCAGCTATATGATGAATGCACCTAATGCATCAGGCTTTGGCACCGGTGCCTTCCAGGCTCCTGAAATGAACAACAACTTCATCGATGGATTGAAGGTGGAGCACATGGCTGCTGCTGAAATCGGTTATGCCGTAAATCTCAACTGGTTGCGCGCAAACCTCAGCGCCTATTATATGCATGGCACCCGCCTCAATGAATGGCAGAACTATTACTACGACGACGTCAACAGTTTTACTTATGTGAGCATGACTGGTGTCGAGAAAGACTACTACGGCGTAGAGCTCGGACTCCGCTTCAAGGTCACTTCAGCGTTCAGCATCGATGTACTTGGATCGATGGCTGATGCAAAGTACATGAAGAACACGGAAGTGAGCTACCTCCTCTCTACGGAAGGCACCGTCACGAACGATGTCTTATATAATAAAGGTATGCGCGAGGCGGCCACTCCGCTCACCGTGGCCAGTATAGGATTGAACTACAATATCCGTGGCTGGTGGTTCACCCTCAAGGGTAACTACTATGATCGCATCTACCTCAGCTACTCGCCTTCGCTGCGCTACCAGAGCACACTCATCCGCTCCGGAGCAGTGGATAACGACGGCTCGCTCATCGTGCCGGAACAGGCGAAAGGCAACGGAGGTTTCATGCTTGATGGTAGCATCGGACATCAGTTCCGAATCGCAAATCATCCGCTTAGCGTGAACCTGATGCTCACCAATATACTGAATAACCGTAAGTTGGTCAACCGTGGTTGGGAGCAGAGCCGCAGCAGCTACACCACCGACCAGACCACGGGTGAGAAGTCGACCATCCGCACCTACAACTTCCAAAAGAACCCGATGAAGAGTTATGTGCAGGGATTCAACTTCATGCTGAATCTCAACTATAGGTTCTAAGGAGAAATAAGTGAAAATGAATAATGAAAAATATAAGTTACAATAGACCAATGAAAGCTAAACATATTTTTCTTACCATTATCTCAGTGATGATGCTTACGGCCTGCATGGATAAGGAGTGGGAGGCACCGGATATGACGGAGCCTGCTTACGGAAACAACTCCATACAGCAAGATGCCACCAAGCAGGTGACAATAGACCAACTCAAAACCGCCTATGCCAACGCAATCTCCGGTGGCGGCTTCCAGCGCATCACTGACGACCAGCAACTCATCTGCACCGTTATCGGAAATGATATCGGCGGCAACATCTACAAGCAAATCATCGTGCAGGATTCCACGGGAGCGATGGTTGTGGGTATCAACGGAACGGGACTTTTCCCCTTCATCAGCGTAGGTCAGCAAATACTCATCAGCCTCAAAGATCTCTGCATCGGCGGTTATGGCCAGCAAGCACAAATCGGCGATGAGTACAACGGCAGCATCGGCCGAATGAGTACCAAGAAGTGGGAAGAGCACGTGCGCATACTGCCTTCGCACGATATGAGTCAGATCGACACGCTCGATTTCGACATCGCTATGGACAAGAACCGCTATGCAGGGCATCTCGTACGCCTGAAGGACGTGATGATTGGCGACGCCGACGGAACAACCACCCTCGCTCCGGAGTACAAGGCGGGCACCACACTCACGTATAACGGTTCGACCAACGGTTATGTGCACCACTCCCTCAATGGCGAGTCGATGAATGCACTCGTGTTGCGCACCAGTACCTATGCAGACTTCGCATCACTCGTGATTCCTACGGAGCCGGTCACGCTTTATGGCATCGCGACGCGCTACAACAGCACCTGGCAGATCCTCATTCGTGCTGCGGACGATATCAAGGTAAATGAAAAGTGAAAAATAAAATATAACTCAATATGAACAAGTATTCTAAACTGCTGCTATGTGCAGCCTTAGGTCTCGCAACGTTCACGGCCTGTGAGGACGTGCCGGCACCTTACAACATTCCGTCTGACAACCCCACGCCTGTGGTTCCTACGGCAGACTATGTCATCAACCAATCTTTCACTTCCAGTCTCGGTGATTTCCAGTCCCAAAGCGAGAGCGGTACGCTGGCGTGGGCGGCAAATTCCAAGTACGGCGCCATCATCACGGGTTATAATGACTTTGATGGCGACGAAAAGAAAGAGAACAAGCCCGGTGTGACTTATCTCAATAGCCCGGAAATCGACCTGACAGGGGTCGACAGCGCATACGTCGTTATTGACCAGGCTATTAACTATGCAAAAGAGACGTTGGCCGATGACCACCATCTCCTTATCCGTGTGGGTGAGGGCGAATGGGCTGAGCTGCCTATGGATTTCGATGGTCTCGGAAACTCCTTTAATTTCATCACTCAGAATATCCAGATTCCGCAGGAGTATATGGGCAAGAAGATTCAACTTGCCCTGAAGCACGTAGCCCACGACAGCTATTCTTCCACCTGGGAGGTCAAGAGCCTGTCTGTTGCCAAGGGTACTGCGCCGAGTGGTGAAGCACCTGTGATTGAAGGTGGAGTAGGTAGCGGTACGAAGGATGATCCGTATGACGTGGCAACCACCATTAAGCTGATTGCTGCAGGTCCACCCGCCACCAAGATATACACGAAGGGTATTGTTTGTGAGGTGGATGAATCGAGCTTCGATTCCAGATATGGAACCCTTATCTACTTTATCTCGGACGATGGTAGCCAAAAAGATAAACTCGAAGTCTATCGCGGTTATGGTCTTGGGGGTGCCAAGTACAAGTCTGCTGAAGATCTGAAGGTAGGTGATGAAGTCATTGTCTATGGACAGGTCGTCTTGTACAAAAGTACAATGGAGTTTGATTCCGGTAGCGAACTGTACAGCCTCAATGGTGAGACAGCTGGAGGTGGCGAAAGCCCCGTCGGTATTGAAGTAACCTGTGCTGAGGCTGTGGAACTGACTAAAGCCTTGGCTGATGGTGCTTCCTCAGAAGAGACCTATACAGTTACAGGCTATATCACTCAGGTTGTCGGCACTGTCAGCCGTAACCAGCAGACCTTCTGGATGGCCGACACCAAGGATGGCGGCAAGGTCTTTGAGGCATACTATGCAAACCTTCCCGAAGGTGTCAGTGAGTTTAAGGTTGGTACCAAGGTGAAGATTACCGGCCAGCTTATGAAGTACGTGAAGGACGGAAATGTCACGCCAGAAATCAAGAATGCCACTGTGGAAATTCTGGAGGATGGCGGTGATACTCCGACACCTACAGGAACAGAGGTTACCTGTGCTCAAGCAGTGGAGTTGACCAACGCATTGGCTGATGGTGCTATGTCTTCAGATACTTACACCGTTACAGGCTATATCACCGAGGTGGTAGGTAACGTTAGCCGTAACCAGCAGACCTTCTGGATGGCCGACACCAAAGATGGCGGCAAGGTCTTTGAGGCATACTATGCAAACCTTCCCGAAGGTGTCAGCGAGTTTAAGGTTGGCAGTAAGGTGAAGATTACCGGTCAGCTTATGAAGTACGTGAAGGACGGAAATGTTACGCCGGAAATCAAGAATGCTACTGTGGTAATTCTTGAGGATGGTGGTAATACTCCTACACCTACCGGAACAGAGATTACCTGCGCTCAAGCTGTGGAACTGACCAACGCATTGGCTGATGGTGGTGTGTCCTCAGAAACTTACACCGTTAAAGGCTACATCACGGAGGTGGTAGGTAACGTTAGCCGCAACCAGCAGACCTTCTGGATGGCCGACACCAAGGATGGCGGCAAGATCTTTGAGGCTTACTGGGCTAATCTTCCCGATGGCGTTAGTGCCTTCACGGTAGGTACGTTGGTTAAGATTACCGGCCAACTGATGAAGTATGTAAAAGACGGAAACGTCACTCCGGAAATCAAGAACGCCACCGTCGAAATCCTTGAGGGAGGTGGTGATCCGCAACCCGGTGGTGATACTAAGACACTGTCTGACTTTGCTAATGGAGGTTTCGAAACGTGGGCTGATGGTGTTCCTTCAGGTTGGAAGAGCGCTTCCACTGCCGGCAACGCCACCCTCTCTCAGAGCACAGATGCTCATGGCGGCAGCTACTCTGTAAAAGTCGGAGGAGCCTCACAGAACAAGCGACTCGCTTACGAGGAGCTGCAGCTTGAGGCCGGAACCTACGCTGTCTCATTTTATGCCAAGGCGGCTACGGACGATGGCGGCAGTGTCAATCCTGGATATGTTCCCATCAAGGATGACGGCTCTGTCGGCAGCTACGTGTATGGCGGATATGTTAATGACCTGAAGGCAAGCGAGTGGGTTAAAGTAGATTATGAATTCACCCTGTCTGCTAAAACAACAATTTGCCTTGTCGTCATGAATTCCAAGAACCCGGGCAAGGATGTTCTCATTGATGACTACACCATTACAAAGAAATAATAAGAACTGATGAAATACCCAAAATTGCGTTGGGCATCCATACTTTTACTCTTGTGTGCAGCAGCTCCAATCTTTTGGAGCTGCTCTTCAGATGATAATGAGGAGGATAGCCCCACGGCCAACACAAATGCAAACTACATCACAGACGGCCCTGTGGCAGCTCGGCTTGAGATTCCGAAACTGAAGGGCGGCGTGGTGAATATGTTTCTGGTGAAGAAGCTGTCGACAGGCGCTGTAAACTTCTGCATTGAATGGGATATCTCGAAGAAAGCCCAGCGGTGGACCGCCTTCCGGTGGGATAATACCAACAGCGGAGGCTACGTCAAGCGCGAGGATAACTTCATTGAGGATACAGATATCCCTGCCGAGTACCGTACCAACCAGAGTTTCTACAGTGGGTCGGGCTACACGCGTGGGCATATCATTGCCTCCGCCGACCGCTGGAACTCTGTGGAAGCCAACCGTCAGACATTCCTGTATTCGAATATGCAGCCGCAGCTCTACAGCTTCAACGGTGGCATCTGGGCGAACCTCGAGATGAAGGTGCGCTCGTGGAATACCGCCGATTTCCGCGATACGCTCTATGTGGTCAAAGGTGGGACGATAGATCATAACTCAGATCTCATAGAGATTACGGACAAGGGACTGCGTGTGCCGAAGTATTTCTTCATGGCTATTCTCTGCAAGAATAAAAGTACGATAAATGGAGGATACAAGGGCATAGGATTCTTCATGGAACACCGCTCGTTTTACGAGGATCCCGAGAACATGAAGCCTTATATCAAGAGTATTGATGAACTGGAACAACTGACAGGCATCGATTTCTTCTGCAACCTGCCCGACCGCGTTGAAGAACAGGTGGAAAAGACGGTAACACCCACCGCTTGGGGCTTTCAGTGAAGAGAAATGTCTCTTTTTTAGCCCTTAGAACGCAGAAAGTTCCGAAAATCTTTGGTCACGTCGCAGAAAAGCAGTACTTTTGCGCCGCAAAAATAACGAACGCAGGTACACAAGCCCTGCCAATTACTCACTCGCCGGTACACAAGCCCGGCAAAACTACTCAAACAAAACAATGAAACAAGGTATTCATCCCGACAACTATCGTCCTGTTGTTTTCAAGGACATGAGTAACGGCGACATGTTCCTCAGCCGCTCCACTGCCAAGACCACCGAAACCGTGGAATTCGAAGGTGAGGAATATCCCGTAGTTAAGCTCGAAATCTCCAGCAGCTCACACCCCTTCTACACAGGTAAGAGCAAGCTTGTAGACACCGCAGGTCGCGTCGACAAGTTCATGAGCCGCTACGCTCGCAGCCGCAAGTAATCCACAGAGGATACTGTCGGTCTAAACTACAAACAGAGGGCATCCTTTTTCAAGGGTGCCCTTTTCTATTGGCAAATTTTTTTTCACCTTTATATAATAAACGTGCGCGCGTTGCGTTATTATAATAGAAAGACTTGAAAGCATGGCGCCCAACAGCTTTTATATCTTTATATCATACGGGATTGCGGCGGTCTGCACGTGCGTTACAATCCCTTTGATAATTGCCTTCTGCCGGAAGTTCGGGTTCTTCGACCAGCCCAACCAGCGGAAGTTGCATCACGCGGCTATTCCCCGGCTGGGGGGACTGGCCTTTTTGCCTTCTCTGGCCATCAGTTTCCTGACGACTTTATTGCTTTATTCATCTATCACGGGTAATCTCAACAGTTTCCATATTTCAGCGGTGGTGATGGTGCTGGGCGCTTGTATCATCTACCTCGTGGGATTGCT
>JAEEGL010494029.1_pt1 | contig 18533 bp, 22 predicted proteins | sample 9134231 | NCBI WGS metagenome assembly JAEEGL01 (sample SAMN16246548, study PRJNA631951) | gut metagenome | biome: gut microbiome; feature: rumen; material: fiber-attached | host: Bos | place: Iran: Karaj | collected 2018-10 | reverse complement strand
GCCGCCGAAGTCGATGCCCAGGTGCATGGTCTCCAGCACCGGAGACTTGTCAATATCCCGTTCCGGGATCATGGCGCTTCTGGGTACGGGAACCAGTTTACTCATCTGCCGCACCTCCTTCCGCCTCCATTGCCGGGCCGCGTTTCTTCCAGAAGGTCAACTTGTCCAGGACCATGGTCCAGATGCCCTTCAGGGTCGGGTTGTTGGTCACCAGCATGACCAGGATCAGGACAACGGCATAGATCAGCATGCGGTAGTCGTTCAGGACGCGCAGCGCCTCAGGCAGGATGGTCAGCACGGTGGCGGCAATGATGCTGCCACGGATATTGCCCATGCCGCCCAGCACCACAAACACCAGCACCAGAATGGAGGTGTTGAAGTCAAACTTCTTGGGCAGGATCGAGGAATAGTTCATGGCGTACAGGGCACCGGCCATTCCGGCCAGCACCGCAGAAGTTACAAAGGCCATGAGCTTGTATTTTGTGATGTTGATTCCAACGGACTCCGCGGCGATACGGTTGTCCCGGATGGCCATGATGGCCCGGCCGGAACGGCTGCGGATCAGGTTCAGCGTCACCACCAGCACGAACATCACCAGAATGAAGCCCGCCGTAAAGGTGGAGAGCTTCTCGATGCCGGGGGCGCCCATGGGACCGTTGATCAGGATGGTGCCGTTGTCCAGATTCAGGGACGCGGTATCCTTCATGGAGAAGTGCAGGCCGTGCGCATCCACGCCGGCATAGAGGTTGTTCAGCAGATTCTTGATGATCTCGCCGAAGGCCAGGGTCACAATCGCCAGATAGTCACCCCGGAGACGGAGCACCGGAACACCGACGATAACGCCGGCGATGCCTGCCATGATGCCGCCGATGATGATTGCCAGCAGCAGGCGGACAGGTCCCGCGGCGCTCTGGATGCTCATGGCAACCACCACGCCGGTGAAGGCACCCACGCTCATGAAGCCGGCGTGGCCCAGGCTCAGCTCACCCAGTATGCCCACCGTCAGGTTCAGGCTCACTGCCATGCAGATGTACACGCAGATGGGCACCAGCTGACCGGCCAGGGAATTGGACACATGTCCGGTCACCGCCAGGATCTGCATGATCACGAATGCGACCACCACAATGGCATAGGTCACAAAATTCGACCGGGTCGTTTTGGAAAGTTTCTTCATGCCGGTCACCTACACTTTCTCGCTGATCTTCTTGCCCAGGAGGCCCGTGGGCTTGATGAGCAGCACGATGATCAGCACCGCGAAAACGATCGCGTCAGAGAGCTGGGTAGAGATATAGGCCTTTCCGAAGATCTCGATGACACCCAGCAGAACGCCGCCCAGCATGGCTCCGGGAATGGAACCGATGCCGCCGAGCACCGCCGCGGTAAATGCCTTGATGCCGGGCATGGAACCGGTGGTGGGCATCAGGGTGGGATAGGCGGAGCACAGCAGCACACCGGCAATGGCGGCCAGGCCGGAGCCGATGGCGAAGGTCAGGGAGATGGTGCTGTTGACATTGATTCCCATGAGCTGGGCAGCACCCTTGTCCTCAGATACCGCGCGCATGGCCTTGCCCTTCTTGCTCTTGCTGGTGAACAGCGTCAGGGCCACCATGATGACAATATTGGCAAGCACCGTGATGATGGTCACCGGGCTTATGGTGAGCTGCCCGTTGAAGAGCTTCACCACGGGCAGGCCCTCCACCACGGAGGGGAAGACCTTGGGGTCGGACTTCCAGATCAGCAGCGCCATATTCTGGAGGAAATAGCTCACACCGATGGCGGTGATCAGGACGGCCAGGCTGGTGGCGGAGCGCAGGGGCTTGTAGGCCAGGCGCTCTATGATCATACCCAGTACCGTGCAGATGATCATGGCCATCACCACACCCACCAGCGGCGGCAGGGTCAGGTAGCTGACAGCGCAGAAGCAGACATAGGCGCCCACCATGATCACATCACCGTGAGCGAAGTTCAGCATCTTTGCGATGCCGTAGACCATGGTGTATCCCAGTGCAATGATGGCATAGACGCTTCCCAGACTGATGCCGTTGATTAAGTTGAGAAGCAGATTCATACCTGCACCTCCCTTTCAACGATTTGGTTGCCGGAAAATCGGCAAACGGGGGCTGCCCACGCAGGCAGCCCCCGTTGATCTTTCTGTTAGGGGCGGGATTACATTCCGACGTAAGCGCCGTTCTGGATTACCATACCCTTAGGAGCCTTGGAGACCTCGCCGTTGTCGGACCAGGTCACGCCGGTTCCGGTAATGCCGTCAAAGGTGAAGTCACCGGTGAAGGTGGCGATCATCTTCTCGCAGATGTCGGCAGCAGACATGTCCGCGGTGACACCGTTTGCCTGCACGGCATTGTAGATGGCATAGACGCAGTCATAAGCATCAGCAGCAAACTGGTTGGGCACATCGCCGAACTTCTCCTGATAGGTCTTGACGAAGTTCTGGGTCTTCTCGTCAGCCGCGTCGGGGGAGAAGGGGGTCAGCAGCATAACGCCCTCGGCCAGAGAGGTATCAAAGCCCTCCAGAGTCAGGATGCCGTCCATGCCGTCCACGCCGAAGAACTTGGGAGCATAGTCCATGTCCTTGGCCTGAGCCAGGATCAGAGAAGCAGGCTGATAGTAGATGGGCAGGAACAGCAGGTCAGCGCCGGCGTTCTTGGCATCGCCCAGCTGCACGGAGAAGTCGTTGGCGGAGTCATCGGTAAAGGTGGTGGTGGAAACGACCTCCAGGCCGTTGGCCTCAGCCTCAGCGATGAACTTATTGTAGATGCCGGTGGAGTAGGCGTCGCCGTTGTTGTAGATGATGGCGATCTTGGTGCCCAGGTTCTGCTCCTTGATGTACTGTGCGGAAGCAACACCCTGGTTAGGATCGGTGAAGCACATCTGGAACATGTTGTCCTTCCGGGCGATGCCGTCCGTCTGGCCGCCGATGACATCGACAGAGGAGGCGGAGGGAGTCAGCTGGAAGATGCGGTCCGCGTTGGACTCAGCGGAAACAGCAACACAGGGGCCGGTGGTGGTGGTGCCGACCAGTATCTGCATGCCCCAGTCCTTCAGGTTGTTGTATGCGTTGACGGACTTCTCGGGATCATGCTCGTCATCCTGCCAGTTCAGCTCGAACTGCACGCCGCCCAGGGCGTTGATCTCGTCCACGGCGATCTGAGCGCCGTTCATGGTGGCGGTGCCGTAGATGGCAGCAGCGCCGGTGGTGGGGCCGATGCCTCCGAGCTTGATGGCAGCGCCGGTTGCCTCAGCGGGAGCGGCCTCGGAAGCAGCCTCGGAACCTGCATTCTCCGCGACGCTGGAGCCTGCGCTGCTGCCGCAGGCAGCCAGAGACAGAACCATGGCCATCGCGAGAAGCACTGCAAGAAGCTTCTTGACGTTTTTCATATTTCTTTCCTCCATTCAAATGCTATGTAAGCGAATGCACGTTTACAATATGTTAATACTTTATCACAGTAGGGTGGTATCCGTCAAGCGGATAAATGGCCCCATTTTCACCGAATTTCAGTCCTCTGACGGTCAACTTTTGTGCGATTTTTACTGCCCGGGCGCCGGATCGGAGGGAGGCGGCTCATTTTTCCATTTCTCAATGATTCTGCAACCCAATCTGACCAGAAATGCACCGGCAAGTCCGCAGAGGAGTCCCAGAACCGCACCGCACAGCACATCCGTGGGAAAATGCACGAACAGATACATCCGGCTGAGCCCGATGAGGATTGAGATCACCAGGGCCATAGTCCAGCCCCGCTGGCGCATGGCGGCCATGGCGCAGGTCGCCGCAAAGGACACGGCGGTGTGGCCGGACGGGAAGGAAAAGTCCTTCAGCTGCGGCACCAGAAGCTCCAGCTCCGGCCTGTAGACATACGGCCTGGGTCTCGCCACCAGCGGCTTGATTATTCCGCTGCAGGTGATCAGCTCCAGCACCAGGGCAATGGCTGCCGCAATGCCGACCTTCCGGGTCTTCGGATAGGCGATCAGGCCAAGCGTCAGAATAATCCACAGCGCCCCGTATTCTGCCAGTCCTGATACGAGGGTCGCCAGCGTGTCCAGAAATCCGCACCGGAGATTCGCCTGTATCCAGTCCAGCACCGCAAGTTCCGTCTGCGTTATCATCATATCTCCTCCCAAGGGCAGCCGGCGGTCCTGCAGCGTGAGATGTGGTGTGTTCCGCCGTATGGCGGTCCCTTCACTGGCTGCCCGGGCTTCCGGCCGTGTGAATCAATACCATATCATGATACCCTCAGCGCCGACTCTTGTCAACGAAAAACCGGCAGGCTTCCGCCTGCCGGTTTTAAGGTGATGTATTACTGTTTTTCGTCAAAGGTCACCGGGAGCTCCAGGGTCTCCGCGCCGTTTTCATCGCTGCGGTAGACGCTGAGCACTGCCGTATCTCCGGCGGTGTAGTTCTTGAGCTGGGACTTGAGTTCCGTAATGCTCTCCGTCTCATTGCCGTCGATGGCGGTGATGATGTCCCCCTCTTTCAGTCCCGCTTTGTCTGCTGCGCTCCCCTCCATAACGGAGTAGACGTAGACGCCAACCGGCAGGTGATAGTACTGGGTCACCGTGGAGGAGATGGCCTGGCAGGAGATGCCGAGAGAGGCGCGGCCCTTCACATAGCCGTACTCCAGCAGGTCGCTGACGATGTCCATGGCGTCGTCAATGGGCACACAGAAGCCGATTCCCTCGATGGACGCCTGCCCGAAGGTGCCGCCGGCGGAGTACTTGGCGGTGGTGATTCCGACCACATTGCCGTGCATGTCGAAAATAGGTCCGCCGGAGTTGCCTGCATTGATGGCGCAGTCTGTCTGGAACATATTGATGGGCGTTCCGCTCTCATTGATTTCCCGGTCCAGTGCGGATACATAGCCGACTGTCAGGGTATTGGTCAGCTCACCGAGGGGATTGCCGATGGCGCATACCTGCTGCCCCACCTCAATGGAAGCGGAGTCTCCGACCGCAACCACGGGCAGGCCGCTGGCGTCGATCTTGATGAGAGCCACATCGTTTTCCGGATCGGCTCCGATGATCTCCGCCTCGAATTCCTCGCCGCTGGTCATGGTGACGGTGAGCGTCTGGGCTCCGGCCACCACATGGTTGTTTGTGACAATGTAGCCGTCCTCCGAAATAATAAATCCGCTGCCGGAGGATGCCGTCTCGGAGATCTGGCCGAAAACATTGGTGGTGGTGCCCTCATTGGAGATAGCCACCACGGCATTGACGTACTTCTCATATACGTCCTGGGGCGTCATGGATGTCGTGGGAGAATTGGTGGTCACCTCAATGACCGTGCTGTGGATATTGGAACGCTCTTCGGAAGCCTCCGCCTCCTCCTTCGTCTCGGTCTGCGGAGCAGCATCAGTCTGCGGGGCAGTTTCAGTAACGGAGGGCGCCTCTTCCCGGGATTCCTCCACCGCTGCGGGTGCTGCCGAAGCACCGCCCCGCAGAGCCATACCCACTGCCGCGCCTCCGCCCAGGCCGCCGATCAGTGCGCAAACCAGCGCAAGCGCGACCACCCTGCGGCTGCCGGACTTCTTCTTGGGCTGCGGCTGCCGGACAGCATATCCGGCCGCGGGGTTCTGATTCCCGTAGGCCTGGGAATACCCGTAACCGGGGTTCGGACCCGAATAGGAATAGGAACTCTGACCGGCACCCGGCTGACCGGGATTCGGACCGGAATGGTGATAGGGGTTCTGGCCTGCGCCCGCCTGCCCCGGATTCGGGTTGGACCGGGGATAGGTATAGGGATTCTGACCGGCACCCGGCTGGGCGGAATGGGGGTAGCCATAGGGATTCTGGCCGGCACCCGGCTGACTGCCGGGGATCTGGTCGCCGCTCATGCGGTAGGCACCCTGCTCCGGACCGGAGGCGTTCACGCCGTGCTGTTCCTGTTCAGGCTCCGGGCTGTTCATTCCGTTGTTCTCATATTCTGCACTCATATCTATTAGCTCCTTCCTAGGGCTTTTTTCTTTACGCTGTCATCTTAGGTTCCAATTATGTCCAAACTGTGACCGATCTCCAAACGAACTTTTAACTTTGCTTGAATTATTCATGACATCAGAGTTTAAATGCGCCTGCCTCCAGCAGTGCCGACAGGCACAGGTCCGCCTCCTCGTCCGTAAACAGCGCACTGTATTTTCCCCTGGTGACCAGATGCTCCGGCGTCAGGTCCAGACGGCCCAGCTCCGCCAGACGGGAAAACTGCCGGGTGGTCTGTCCCCGGCGCAGCATCTCCCTGACCGCCGGGGCACCGCCCCGGGTCCGGGCGGATTCCGCCAGTCTGGGCTCTTCGATCCCGGTGAGCGCCTCCGCCTGGTTCAGCACATCCAGAAGTGCCTCCGTGAACTCTGTCTCCACTTTTGTCATTCCGATCCCTCCAGCTCCTGCCGGCATGCCCGCCGCCAGGAGGATCTTGCCTTTTCGTTCCATAATCATACGCCCTTTCCAGCCAAAAAACAAGCCATGGTGTATTATTCTTTCTGTGAAAATTCTTCTTGACTTCAGCATGATAATTCACTAATATAGTAACCGGTTATCTAAGCAAGGTATTACCGTATTATCAATTAGAAGGAGAGATATCCTCATGAGAAAACTCATCGCGCTTCTGATGGCTGCCGTACTGGTGCTTTCCATGGCTGCCTGCGGTGCCTCCGAAGCCTCTTCCCTCACTGAGTCCGCCAAGGCCGAGGCCTCTGAAGTGGTCGCCTCCGCCATGGCCGAAGCCGCCGAGGTCGTGGGCGATGCCACCGGCAGCGACATGGCCTATGTCCAGACCAACGGCAAGCTGGTTGTGGGCATCACCGATTTTGAGCCCATGGACTACAAGGACGACGCCGGCAACTGGATCGGCTTTGATGCCGACATGGCCGCCGCCTTCGCCGCTTCCCTTGGTGTTTCCGTGGAGTTCGTGGAGATCGACTGGGACAACAAGATCATGGAACTGGACGGCAAGACCATTGACTGCGTCTGGAACGGCATGACCCTGACGCCTGAAGTCACCGCCTCCATGGAGTGCTCCAACGCCTACTGCAACAACGCCCAGGTGGTCATCGTGCCCGCCGCCGTTGCCGACCAGTATCAGGACGCGGATTCCATCAAGGATCTGAACTTCGCCGTGGAGGCAGGTTCCGCCGGCGAGCAGGTCATCGCCGAGCTGGGCTATGCCTACACTTCCGTGAAGGCACAGTCCGACGCGCTGATGGAGGTCGCCGCCGGCACGTCTGACGCCGCCGTCATCGACTCCCTGATGGCAGCCGCCATGGTGGGCGAGGGCACCGGCTACGCCGATCTCACCTACACCGTGGGTCTCAACTCCGAAGAGTACGGCGTCGGATTCCGGAAGGGTTCCGATCTGGCCGCCGCCCTTAACGAGTTCTTCGCCGCCAGCTATGCGGACGGCTCCATGATGAAGTGCGCCGAAACCTACGGCGTACAGGCCGCCATCATCCCTCAGTAACGATCTGCATTTCCGCGCGGAGAGCGGCCCCGCCGCTCTCCGCGTACCTTTTTCCCGGAAAGGAAGTTGTCCATGCGTCTGTTCCTCGAACAATTCCCCGTCGTTATCCCGGCGCTGAATGTGGGCTTTCTGCAGACCCTCAGGCTGTTCGTCGTGACCCTGCTGGGCGCCATCCCCCTGGGACTGATCATCTCCTTCGGATCCATGTCCCGGTTCCGTCCCCTGAGTGCCGTAACCAAGTTCTTTGTGTGGATCATCCGCGGCACCCCCCTGATGATCCAGCTGCTCATCATCTACTACTTCCCCGGACTGGTACTGAAGAACGCCATCTGGGGCGGCGGCGAGGGCGGCCGGTTTCTGGCGGCTTCGGTGGCGTTCATCATCAACTACGCCTGTTATTTCTCGGAGATCTACCGGGGTGGAATCCAGGGCGTTCCCAAGGGGCAGGAGGAGGCCGGACTGGTACTGGGCATGACCAGAAGCCAGATCTTCCGGAAGATCACCCTGCTGCAGATGATCAAGCGCATCGTGCCTCCCATGTCCAATGAGATCATCACACTGGTGAAGGACACGTCCCTGGCCCGCATTATCGCACTCCAGGAGATCATCTGGGCCGGCCAGGCATTCATGAAGGGCTCCCAGGGCATCTCCGGCGCCATCTGGCCCCTGTTTTTCACGGCCATCTACTACCTTTTCTGCACCGGCGTGCTGACCCTGGCGTTCGGCAGACTGGAGCAGAAGCTCAGCTATTTCCGGTGAGGAGGGAAGCAAATGACGATTCTGGATGTCAGGCATATTCAAAAAACCTTCGGCCATACCTGCGTTCTGAAGGACATCAGCTTCTCCCTGGAACAGGGACAGGTCCTGTCCATCATCGGCTCCTCCGGCAGCGGAAAGACAACGCTCCTTCGATGCCTCAACTTCCTGGAGCAGCCGGATCAGGGCAGCATCACCGTGAACGGCGATATCCTGTTTGACGCTGCGGATCCGGCCACCCAGCGGGAGTCGGAGATCCGCAGGAAGCGGCTTCATTTCGGACTGGTGTTTCAGTCCTTCAATCTGTTTCCGCAGTACACCGCCAAAGAAAACATCATGCTGGCAAAGGATCTGCTTGCCCAGGAGCAGCCGGACTACAAGGCGCGCAGGAGAGAGATCCGCGCCGGAATAGAGTCCCAGGCGCTGGATCTGCTCAGGCAGATGGGGCTTTCGGACCGTGCGGATCACTATCCCCATCAGCTCTCCGGCGGCCAGCAGCAGCGGGTGGCCATCGCCCGGGCTCTTGCCCTGCAGCCGGACATTCTGTGCTTTGACGAGCCCACCTCGGCCCTGGACCCGGAGCTCACCGGAGAGGTCCTTCGGGTCATGAAGGACCTGGCCTCCCAGGGCAACACCATGATCATCGTCACCCACGAAATCGAATTTGCCCGGGATGTTTCCGATCAGATCATTTTCATGCCCGACGGCGTCATCGTGTAGCAGGGCCCGCCCTCTGAGGTCATCGACAATCCGAAGCACGACCGCACACGGGCTTTCCTGCAGAAAATCAATGTCTGAAAGCGAAGGCTTCGGGGCCCGGGCAGCATGCCCGGGCCCTCTTTTCGCGCGGGATTCCCGGAACTGTTTGCGTTTGACATGCTTTTCTTCCCCGTGCTATAATGAGAAAAACGTCTGGAGGGAACAACAGGATGAAACGGATCGCGTCTCTGATCCTGGTCATGGTCATGCTGCTTCTGACCGCCTGCGGCGGGAAGACCGGCGGCGTGCATCACGCCGAGATTGAAATCGAAAACTACGGCACCATCACGGTGGAGCTGGACGGGAATACCGCGCCCATTACCGTGGAGAACTTTATCTCTCTGGCAAAGGACGGCTTCTACGACGGCCTGACCTTCCACAGGATCATTGACGGCTTCATGATTCAGGGCGGTGATCCGGACGGCAACGGCACCGGCGGCTCCAAAAAGACCATCAAGGGAGAATTCTCCGGGAACGGAGTGGAGAACAATATTTCCCACGTCCGGGGCGTGATCTCCATGGCCCGTTCCGGAGACCCCGACAGCGCCAGCAGCCAGTTCTTCATCGTCCATCAGGACAGCACCTTCCTGGACGGCCAGTACGCCGCCTTCGGCCATGTGACCGAGGGCATGGAGATCGTGGACGCCATCTGTGCGGACACTCCGGTGGAGGATGACAACGGGACCGTGGCCTGGTGGAACCAGCCGGTGATCACCAGCATCCGGATTCTGGACTGATCGCGCGGGGAGGCGTTGCGCCTCCCCGTTTTTTAACATTTTGGGAGAGGTCGTGAGATAATGACACTGCATATGGATACGCCGTTCCGGTGGAACATGTCCGTCCCCCTTCTGGATGAAGGCGGGCGGCAGCGCTATCATCTGGTCGGAGACGCATTCGGTCTCCGGCGGCAGCTGCGCGTGCTGGATCTTTCCGGCAGGGAAGCCGTCAGCATCCGGCAGACGGTCCCCTCCCTGCTTCCGCGGTTTGAACTGGAGACCTACGGCAAGCCCGCGGGGGAAGTGTGGAAAGACATGACCGTCTCTCCTGCCCGCGCCGTCATGGATCCCCGAGGCTGGACCGCGGAAGGCCCCATGGGCGCCGATGACGTCACCGTCAGGGACGGGGATGCTCCGGTCGCTTCCCTGCATGTTTCCGGCCGGGAGACCGTCCTGACTCTCCCGGAGGGTGCATCTGCCCTGGCAGCTCTGGGATTCCTTCTGGTCATCCGGTGCGTTTTTGCGGATCAGGAGCCCCGGCGGCTGTAGGCTTTCCGTCCCGGAAAGCACAATATCTGTGTGTACTCCCGGCATGTACCACAAAGTCTGGGGACCCGTTCCCGCTTCCTCCGCGGCCTGCGGACAGAACGAAAAAAATCCCCGGAAAACCTTGACTTTTCTCCTGTTCATGCGGTATAATAACGTTTGCCTGTCCATCCGGACAGCTTCATTTGATAGCTGCAGCATTTCGCTGTCGAGCATATTTTTCAGGAGGTGTATACGAATGACGAAGCGTACTTATCAGCCCAAGAAGCTTCACGGCCAGAAGGTCCATGGCTTCCGCAGCAGAATGTCCACCCGCAACGGCCGCAAGGTTCTTGCCCGTCGCCGCAGCAAGGGCAGAAGCAGACTCAGCTACTGATTCGCCCGTCCCTACACCGTTTGAATCCTGTCAACCTGGGGTGAATGGAGTGATCTGTTCGCCCCATCATGTTTATTGCCATACTGGAGACCTCTCCCGGAGGGGAACGTATCATGGTATTTACCCAGTCTCTTAAACAGAACCATCTGTTCCGGCGCCTGTATCAGCGTGGAAAATCCTCTGCAGGGCGCTGTGTTGTGGTCTACTGCCGCAAAAACGGCCTGGACTGCAACCGTCTCGGGATTACTGCCGGCACCAAGATCGGCCATGCCGTGGTACGCAACCGCATCCGACGCCGCATTCGGGAGGCCTATCGCCTCTCCGAAGCCGAATACCAGCGGGGCTATGACATCGTTGTCGTGGCCAGAAGCCGGGCCGCGGATGCAAGCTATCGGGAGATTGCCGACTGCCTGCGGAAGCAGTCCGAGCATCTCGGGCTGATCCGAAAGGAGGATCCCCATGAAACACATCCTGCTCTGGATGATCCGGTTCTACCGGAAGCGGATCTCCCCTCTTAGGCAGCCCTGCTGCCGGTTCATACCTACCTGCTCGGCCTATGCCCTGGAGGCGGTTGAAAAGTATGGCGCCCTGAAGGGCGGGTATCTGGCCCTTCGACGGATTCTTCGGTGCAACCCCTTTTACAAGGGAGACCAGTTTGATCCGGTCCCGTGACCGGAGCTATTGTTATGACCGGAGGTAACACATGCATTATGTATTGATTCCCTTTGCGTGGCTGCTGCGGATGCTCTATCATCTGTTCAACAACTACGGTGTCGCGCTGATCCTGTTCTCTCTGATCACGAAGGTCATCCTGCTCCCCTTTACCGCCAAGAGCAAGAAGAGCATGATGAAGACCTCCCGGCTGGGCCCCAAGCTCAAGGAGCTGGAGGCAAAATGCGGCGATGACAAGATGAAATACCAGCAGGAGATGCAGGCCCTCTATAAAAAAGAGGGCGTAAGCCCCATGTCGGGCTGTCTGTGGTCTCTGCTTCCGCTGGTGCTTCTGATGGCGCTGTACTATGTCATCCGCCAGCCCATGACCTATCTGATGCAGCTTTCCGCCGACCAGATTGAGCAGGTCACAAATTATCTGACTTCCAACGGTCTGGTGGAGCTTGCAACATCCGGCAGGGGAAGCTACTACAAGGAAATCCAGGTGGCCCAGGCGGTCTTTGACAATCTGGATGCCATCAAGTCCATCGTTCCCGACATTGCCAGCCGGGCCATCGACTTCCATTTCCTCGGCGTGGATCTGAGCCAGATCCCCACCTGGCGGTGGATGTTTGACGGTCCCTACACACTTCTGGGCTTCGGGCTGTTCATCATTCCTGTGGTGTCTGCCGTGTCCCAGTTCGTGTCCATGCAGATCTCACAGAAGCTCAACGGCTCCGTCGCCACCAATGACAAGGGCGAAAAGGACCAGGACGCTGCTGCGGCTGCCGCCAACAGCATGAAGACCATGATGTACATCATGCCTCTGTTCTCCCTGTGGATCGGCTTCTCCATGCCCGCGGCCATGTGTATCTACTGGATCGCCCAGGCTGTGTTCAACACCGCTCTGGACGGCGTGCTGACGGTGCACTACAAGAAAGTCTATGACGAAGAGGACGAGCTCAAGCGCGAAAAGGCCGCCGAGGAAGCGGCCATCGAGGCGGAAAAGGAGGCACGCCGTGCCGAGCGCCGGGCCATGATGCCCGAGGGCGCCAACCCCAACACCAGCCGCCGCAAGATCAAAAAGCAGCAGAAGCTGGCGGAAGCCGACACCCCCGAGGGCAGGTTCACCGAGGAGGAGCGTGCGGAATACCATCGCCAGCAGGAGGAAAAGGAAAAGGCCAAGGGCGGCCTGTCCGGAGACCCCAACCGTCCCTACAGCCGCGGCCGTGCCTATGATCCGAACCGGTACAGGAACGCGGAGTCCGGCAATGTGCCCGAGGCTTCTGCGGAGGAACCGGATACGGATACATCTGAAGCAGATCCCGAATGACCCAAAAAAGGAGCACAGATAAACTATGCTGAAAACAATAGAAGCCACCGGCAAGACCATTGATCTTGCCATTCAGTCCGGTCTGGAAGAGCTCCAGATGGACCGGGACAGCGTGTCCGTGGAGGTCCTGGAGCAGCCCCGTTCCGGGTTCTTCGGGATCGGCGGCAGCCCCGCCAAGGTTTCCCTGACCTATGAGGTGCCGGATCCCGAGCCTGTCAAGGCTCCCGAAATGCCAAAGCCTGAGAAGAAGGCCGAAGCGCCCAAGCCGCAGCCGGCAGAACAGCCTGAAAAGAAAGCTGAAGCGCCTAAGCCTCAGCCTAAGCCGGAGAAAAAGCCCGTGGAGCTTCCCACCCCCGCCCCGGAGGGCACCGTGGAGGCACGGATCGAGACCTTCATTAAGGGCCTTCTGGAGCACATGGGCTCCGATGCCGTTCCCACCGCCGTCAAGGTGGCGGACGACACCTATGCGGTGGAGCTCATCGGCGAGCATCTGGGCATGCTCATCGGCCGTCGGGGCGACACCCTGGATGCCATTCAGCACATCACCAACTACGCCGTAAATCACGGCCAGAACAAGCGGGTCCGCATCAATGTGGATGCGGAAAACTACCGCAAAAAGCGTGAGGAGTCTCTGGAGCGCCTTGCCACCAAGGTGGCCGGAAAGGTCACAAAGACCCGCCGGAACATCACCCTGGAGCCCATGAACGCGTACGAGCGCCATGTAATTCACGCCGCGCTGCAGGATTATCCCGACGTGACCACCTACTCCACCGGCACTGAGCCGGGACGCCGCGTCGTGGTGGCATACAGCCGCTACCGCAGCACAGAGGAATAAGCAGAAGAAATCCCGCCGCGTCTGCGGCGGGTTTTTTCTATCTGTTCTTCTTTTTCGGTTCCGGCAGTTCCCCGAACATGGCTTCCAGCAGCTCCTGCAGGAATTCCCGGTCCTCCACTTCCTCCACCAGGAGCATCTCCTTCGCGCCCGGGTAGGGGATCTCCCGCGGCGCGTCCGGTATCTTCTCCAACGCCGCCGGGACCGGCTTCACCAGCAGCCGGTCATCGTAGATCCCGCCGAAGACCCGTCCCCGGAAGTACAGGACGTATTCTCCCATCATGGCCCTGCTGGAAGCCGCTGCCGGAAGCTGTTCCATGATAAAGTCCAGATATGACTTTGTGGACGCCATTATGTATCCCTCTTTCTCAGCAAGTCCAGCACAAAGGCCTCCCGCAGCAGGAACGAGCGCGTCTCCGGGTTGCCAAGCTGCAGATTTGTTTCCCGGGCCGCTTCGATCTCCGCCCATTCCAGATGGTAATCCAGTTCCTTCTCGTAGTCCTCCAGTTTCGGCTCCGTCCTGGATCCGTCCACCGCGGCAAGATAGTACCAGGAATCCTGCAGGAAGCACGTTCCCGGGTTGATATAGCTCTCCCGGCGCTCCCGGATCCGGCCGAACGCCCGGATGGACGTCGGGATGATGCAGAGACCTGTCTCCTCCAGCATTTCCCGGATCAGGGCCTGTGCCTGTGTTTCTCCCGGTTCAATGCCGCCGCCGGGAAATTTGTAGTAGCCCTCCGTACCGCATTTAACCAGCGCGATCCTTCCGTTCCGGATCACGATGGCCCGCACCGCCTGCCGGGCATACACCGGCCATTCCGGGTCAACCTTCGTCCATTCAAACTCCTTCAGCAGCTTCACTGCCCCGCTGCCTCCTTCTTTTTTTCCGGCAGCTGCACCCATATGATGGCCGCAAGCATCAGCCCGCAGCCCAGCAGTTCCCAGCCGGTGAGTTTCTGCCCCAGAAGGATCCAGCCCGCAATCAGGCTGAATACCGCCTCCAGGCTCATCAGCAGGGACGCCACCGTGGGATCCGTATCCTTCTGCGCGATGATCTGCAGCGTATAGCCCGCGCCGCTCGAAAGGATGCCGGCGTACGCAATGGGAAGCCACGCCGCCAGAATGCTCTTCCAGGAGGGCGATTCAAAGATCCACATGCCGATAAAGCTCAGGGCGCCGCAGACAAAGAACTGGATGCAGCTCATCTTTACCCCGTCCACCCGGCCGGCATACCGGTCGATGACCAGGATATGGACCGTAAAGCACAGGGCGCAGGCCAGCTCCAGCAGGTCTCCCCGGTTGATCCCGTCCAGTCCGCTGCCGTGGAGGCACAGGAAATACATTCCCGCCACAGCCACGGCCACGGCCAGCCACACCCGTGCCCCGATCCGGCGCCGGAGGAATATTCCGCACAGCGGGATCAGGATGATGTACATGGCTGTCAGGAAGCCCGCCTTGCCGACGGAGGTATACTGGATGCCGATCTGCTGGAGAATGCTTGCTACGAACAGCGCGGCACCGCACAAAAGCCCGCCGGAGAGCAGGAGCCTGTTTTCCCCCGGCAGCTCGTCTCCGGGAGCCCGGCTGGGGAACACGGCGATCAGCGGCAGGAGGACCGCCCCGCCCAGCAGGGACCGGCAGCACAGAAATGTAAAGGGTCCGATATAGTCCATGCTGACCCGCTGGGACACGAAAGCCGCGCCCCAGATCATGGCCGTCAGCAGAAGCAGCAGGTTTGCCCGCAGGCGTCTTCCGTTCATCGGGACTTTCTCCAGGCGGTGAAGCGGTCCACCGCAAAGCTGTAAAGGCTGCCCACGGTCAGGCCGCACAGAGCCAGCAGGATCCATTTCTTCCAGCCCTGCACACCGAAATACAGACCGATCTCATAGATGAAAATATGGCACAGGTAGATCTCAAAGGATTTTCCGCCCAGGAATTCCAGTCCCCGGTTCACCAGGGCTGTGGGTTTCCAGCGTTCCATCTTCTCCAGGATCCACGTGGTCAGATACAGGCATCCGGGGGTGGAGATCAGGAACGGATGCCACCAGAATCCATAGGCCGCCAGTCCGTCCGGCCAGAGCACACACAGGAAATAGTAGACCACCATGCTCACTACCAGCAGCACGCCAGAGATGACAAGGTGCCGTTTCGTGGGCTGCCTGCCTTCAGCGGCCTCATGGCCGAGGTACATGCCCAGGAAGTATACCGGCAGGCGGCTGACGCCCATCATCAGGCTGGTGTTTACGCAGGCTGCCTCGATCAGGAACAGCAGCAGGAATATCCACAGGGATTTTCTGCCGTACCGTTCAATGGCCGCGAACAGCAGCGGAGACACCAGATATGCACCGATGAGCAGCGGGATATACCAGTTGAACTGGCCTCCCATCTGCGCCCACCAGCCGAAGGTGGTCAGGTTTCCCAGAGACTGCCAGATCGTATTCTTCCCCGCCCAGAGCATGAAGGCGCAGAATACAACGATAAACGGCAGATAGGAGGGCAGCAGCCGTTCCATCCTGCGTTCCAGAAAGCGCAGAGGATCTGCGTTCTTCCGCAGGGAATGGTAAATGCCGAAGCCCGACAGGAACAGGAAGATATCTACCGAGCCGACGGTGTACCATTCCTCCGGTCCCAGAAACTGATAGAGCTTGCAGCCGCTGTGGTAGTAGAGCAGATGCCCGTAGACCACAATCAGAATCATTATTCCCATCAGCGCGCCCTTGTATCGGCTGATGCGGTCATACGCTTGCATAGAATCACTTCCCTTGTGCATGTATTATAGCAAATCTCCGCGTAAATTGCAAAATGAACAGAAAGAAGAGACCGCTGCCGTCCAGATGGACTTCCGCGATCTCTTCGCTCATGGTATTGATCTGTCCGTCATGGCTCCTGCATGCCGCAGAACGCTTTCCGGTAGGCGGTGGGCGTGATCCCCTCATAGCGTTTGAACACTCTGGCAAGGGTCCAGCCGGAATAATATCCCACCTGGGATGCGATCTCCGAGATTCCCAGATCCGTTTCGTTCAGAAGCTTCTTTGCTTCGGTGAGCCGTGTGGTGTGCAGATAGTCCAGCAGGTTCATGCCCGTGTTTTCCTTGAACATCCGGCTCAGATAGCTGCGGGATTTCCCCAGAGAGTCACAGATCCGCTCCACAGAGAGGTCCGGCTCCATGTATTTTTTGCTGATCAGATAGATGACCTTGCCGGTGGTGCCGGTATAGTCCGACGGGACCGTGTTGTAATGACTGTTCAGCTCCGCAAAAATACTCTTCACGAGCTGCTCCAGCCCCTCCAGCGTTTCACAGGCCTCCACCCGCATGCTTCCTGAGCCGGGTGCGCCTTCTTCCCCGAGCAGCTGGCCCATCGGCAGAGCCAGAACGCTGCCGGTGGTCTGCATCCGCATGTTGAGGAAGCGCTTGGCCCGTTCCAGGCCGGCCTGGCCCCGGTCGGAGCACAGATCCCGGAGTTTTTCTATGGTGAGCTCCTGTGCCATGGCAAAGTCCTGGGTCACCAGCGCATTGAGATACTGCTTTTCGATGGTGGGCTCCATCCGCCTTCCGGCAGGGATGCCTCCATCGGTTCTGGCGTAGACGCCTTCATTGTAAACCGTCTCCGAATCCACCGATATCATTTCCGTCTCCCTGAACGCCTCATGCAGGCCCCGGAGAGAACCGGCGATTCGGCTGACGCAGACATGAAGCTCCAGGTCAAAATTCTCCTGTATGAACTTCACCGCGTATCTGCAGATCTCCGCCACCTTGCGGGAAATCTCCTCGCTGTCGCTTTCCCCGATATTCAGCATGAACGCATACTGATCCTCCAGGTTGGCGGGATAACAGGAAAATTTCTCTCCCAGAAGCTCGGAGAAAATAGAGGACACGATCAGCCCCACCTGGCCTCCGTCCCGGAGATCGCTGTCATAGCCGGAGAACGTGCTGCCGTTGCCCGCCGGACAGGCAAGCACCACCATGAACCGCGGGTAGTCAAACTCCAGATCGAACATATGAAGCTTGTGCTCCAGCGTGCGCTCATCAATAAAATGACCCCGAAGAAGCTTTTCCACCATCAGTTCCTGGGCCTGATAGGTCCGGTGGCGGTATCTCCGCTCCAGTTCCTGATAGCTGGGCTTCACTTCGTCGGCAGGAGGACCCATCCCAACCTGAGGCCCTCCGCGCTCCTGGGCCAGACGCTCCGCAGCGTCCCCGGCCGGGCCGGAAAACAGAGATTCAAATCGTCCCACGTTCTGAGGCATTTCCCCAAACCACCTTTACACCGCAATGCATTACTGCGAGAACCTACAAAATGTGCTCTTTCATTATAGCACAAATGGCGGATTTGTAAAGGGGGTTCAATTCGTGACATTTAATGAGAAAAACAGCTGATTTCAGCATCCCCCTTTTCAAATTGTTGCCTTTGTTGTACAATGGCATCTGACAGAATGTTATGAGGTGGTCAAAATGAATCTGCTGCTACATATCTGCTGCGCTCCCTGCAGCAATATGTGCATTGAAACCCTGCGGGGCGACGGCATCGAACCGGTGGGATTCTGGTATAATCCCAACATCCATCCTTTCACAGAGTACCGCGCCCGGCGGAACTGTCTCCGGGAGTATGCAGGAGATATCGGGCTGAGGCTGCTGGAACAGAACGACTACGGTCTGCGTCCCTTCGTGCGCGAGGTGGCCGGAGACATCGATGGCCGCTGCGTAAAATGCTATGAGATGCGTCTGGGCCGGACGGCGCAGTATGCTGCTGATCACGGCTTTGATGCGTTCACCTCCTCTCTGTTTATATCTCCCTACCAGAAGCATGACCTGATGCGCCGGGTGGCTGAGGATGCCGCTGCCCGCTTCGGTGTGCAGTTCCTCTACCGGGACTTCCGGCCTCTGTTCAAGGCAGGCCAGGCGCGTGCCAGGGAACTGGGCTTCTATATGCAGAAATACTGCGGCTGCGTGTTTTCCGAGGAGGAGCGGTATCTGAAACCCGGCAAGATACTCCGGTAAAGGCATTTCTCCGCGCCATTGTGCAAAACAACACTGTTCTGCGGGCGCGGGATATGGTATAATACCCGGGAAAGGGAGGTATACCAATGAAAGACGCAATGAT
>JAEEGL010062089.1_pt1 | contig 18533 bp, 15 predicted proteins | sample 9134231 | NCBI WGS metagenome assembly JAEEGL01 (sample SAMN16246548, study PRJNA631951) | gut metagenome | biome: gut microbiome; feature: rumen; material: fiber-attached | host: Bos | place: Iran: Karaj | collected 2018-10 | reverse complement strand
TAAGGTAGACCCTCACTCTGGTACAAAAACCAGCATTTTTCAAAATCTTTGCTACTGAACATAATTGAATATTTAAAATGTCAGTGCAAAGGTATATCATTTTACTTATTCTTGCAATACGTCAAAATTGGCTGCTTACAAGCTTATACGACAACTCACATATTTATTTTTAATTCTTTTAGTCCGTTGAAAAAGCGGTCAACAGTCAGTTGAATCAATGCCCTACCGAATAAGTCTAAGAATTACTTCGAATATCCTATCGTGCTCAACGGTCACCATTAATGTATTTAAATCATTAATAAAACATTTTTCAGAAATTCCTTTACCTCGTTCATATCAATATTATTCTGCTTTGCCCATTGATCCAATGGAGGACGACCAGTTGCTTCTCCGTGATGCGAAATACCACCATGAGGGAAGTTCATATAATTTTTACTATATACATAACTTAAATATTCATCAGGATTGGAAGGCGCACTCAACTCTATCCCATTAAAAAATATCCGTTTGCATGGTAACAAATCCTCTTTTCTAAATACCCTAATCTTTGATTGTCTAAATTCCTGACCATGGAAAAGATAAAGCCGTTCCCCGCTTTGGAAATCAAATATCATTCTATTTTTTTTCTCCCATATCTTATAAGTAGGACTATTCTTATGTAAATTATAATACTTAATATATTTGGTTATCTTGGGATATAAGAATCTACGGGTATCATCCAAATCATATGGAGAAGTAAAAGAATCCATGGGAGTTATATCTAACCAAATTCCAGTTTCCATATGCTTATAATGAAGGCATAGGCTTGACAATTCATTAGTACTATATTCCAAAGTTATACCATGTTTCTCGAACTCACCACGCATCAAATCGTAAACTTTATTAAAATCTTCTCTTGGCATTGCAACATCAGTATCATCATCCCAAGGAATAAATCCATTATGGCGAACAGCACCCAATAGTGTTCCATATTCAATCCAATAGTTTAATTCGTATTTTTTACACATTTTATCAAAAATGGCAAGAAGCAAAGTATCACAATCTTGAAGGTTTCTTAAATCTATATTACTCGTCCTAGGCAAATCTTTGGGTTGAAAATGTTGATCAAAGAAATAGAATAAAGCCGATGTTTCTTCCTGAAGATTTGTTATTCCCAAGGTTTTCTGAATTGCATATATTATAGTCCCCGCAATACCCCTTCTCTTAAGCTGTGATGTAAAACTCATAATACTACTAAAATAAAAAATAAATAGAAATATAAAATTACAAAAAGTTCAGCAACCTGACAATCAAAAAAAATGATTACTGATGTCCGTACAGCCGCCAACAATGCTGTCAACCCCTTTTGACAAAAAACTGTCGCATACTTTTGCATAGATTTTTTCAGGACAATCCTCTGCAGCAGTTTTAAAACGTATGCTATTCTTGGCGTTGCATATAGACATAGAGTTATTAATCGCTGTCCATCTTCATCTGGATATAACTTCAATTATACAGACCAAACTTTTTTCAGTTCCTTTGTAACAGTAAATCCGAACCGTACTTCTTCTTTATAATTCATTACAATGACTTTTTTATTATTTCATTTGCAAGAACTTCAAGGCTATCAACATAGCCTATATTCTCAATTTGAGGACGATATACGTTTCTAATATCAGTACAACCCGCCACAATACAATCAACACCTTTGTCAACAATCAAATGATTGCAGACCATATCAAAACAATTGTAGGGGTGTTCCTTAACAGAATTTTTATCTTCAAAACGTATTTTATTTTTCGAATTGCAAATTCCAAGCGTAACCAATTCCTGAAAGGCTTCATCTGGATAAATTAGTTTCATTGATAATGAAATCTTCTCAAAATTTTTATCATAAAGTTTTGTCTTGCGTAATCCATCTGAACACATCATGCCAATTCGCTTTACACCCAACGAAAAACACTGCTCAGCAACGAGGCTAAGAAGGTTGATGAAAGGTAATCCTATCTCTTTTTCAATCAAGTTTACTGCATAATGTGCCGTATTACAACACATACACAATTCAGTACATCCGCATTCCTTCAGTTTTTTACCTATCCCGACATAATCTTCTATCCATGAAGGACCACGTCCCTCAAGATACATACTACGAGAAGGTGCTTGTGTAGCCTGCCAAATAATTATCTCAGGATGGTGAGCATCGCGATATGCACCTTCCATTACCATTTTTTCCTCAATTAACTGACATAATTTGTTAGTTGCAGCTACGCCATTGCCACCTATTACACCAATCATAGCTTTTCTATATTTCTTTGTTTCTCTGCAATTTTAGCTTTTAACTCCGACGATGATACTCCATCAGTGCGTGCTAATACTATATGTTCTTTCCCATTTTCTTCACACCATCTTATAGCTTTTTGGAATGCGGCATGATTCTGGTCTGGTCCCGTCACAAAGACATCAAAGTCAATTCTCTTCACTATATCATCCACTGTCTCGTACACTATAGTCTCATCAACATAACGAATTGAACGTACCATATACATCCTATCTTCAGTTGAATTCAACACCTTTGCTTGTGGTTTAAACTTAAGAATCATATCACCATTCTGTACTGCCACAATCAGATAATCTCCAAGACCTTTTGCCCTCCTGTACAGTTCCACATGACCTTTATGAATTAAATCATATACACCAACTGTCAATATCCTTTTATGTTTTCTTGGCTTAATATATGACAATTCAACGTCAGAAGGCAATGGGATACCATGTTGAGCACACTTATCTTTAAAGGCCCTAAAATCACTTTGACGATGTTTATATGTCCAATAATGATATATATTATCAGGAATATAATCCTGAAGCCACATCTGTATCCTTAACAATATTTTTCCTAAAAAATTCCGTTTATAAAACCTTGTCTGTTTGGGGACAATCCAGTTTTGACCATACTGAAAAGACAAATATTCATCTAATTCATGAGGAACGTTTAACTTAACACCTTTGAAATCCCACTTAACAGTATTCTGAATATACTTCTCATGAATGAAATCACTACCACCTGTATGGCGTATTTCAGAAGATATCTTACGAAGTACAAAAACCTTAAAATACTCTCCTTTTCTTTCAAGGTAATAAAGGCCTCTACGTTCATAACGAACTAAGCTAAAACCTTCATCACCCAAAAGCCACAAGACATCTTTAAACCGCTCCTCGTCTTCTTTCAGAATAAATAAATCAAAATTAGGTATCCAAGGAATAAAATCATCATTGCGCACAATACCAATCAGTGTTCCAAAAGCAGGTCCCCAGCAAATGTCAATTTTGTCAAGGTATACTGAAAGTATCTGTAAATCCTCTATCATAATCTGAGGATTAATAATTTTATTACCCAAATACAGATTTTTAGGTTTATATTCAAGTAAACCTTTAGATGTCCTTATACTTCGCATGTGCTTCTAAATCTAATAAAATACAATTTTGTGCGGATGAGTGATCCCACGGCATTGAGATTGTCCGTCACCTCCCAGTGTTGACGCAGGTACTCAGCTGAAGTTCTCTTAAATCCATTGTAATGCCAAACGATTGATTTGACGTTCCTTCACCACTTTCAGCAGGTTCTTGCTGGCACCTCCAGAGGCTGCCATATCGTAGATAGAAATCTTTGTGTCTTCACCTGTACGCTCTGTCTGGCGCACAACCCTTTTGCCAAGCTGTGTCATATGACAATTCTTATAAATCAAATGACATTAAGTCCTTGCATTTACTTATCTGTACTACCAACATGAATCGGTGTCATCACGTCATTTGAAGGGATGTCGCAAGGCTTATGAGCGACGACAAATAATCTAAGAGTATGCATTAGTTTCAAAAAATGTATATAGAAATAGGGTATTAAATTGAAATGTGAATATAAAGCTCATATGAGTCTTATTAATAATTACCTTGAAAATGATTAATAACTTTCGTGCTATTTATTAACAAAAGCCTATTAACATAGGTCCGGAGAGCTATTAACATAGGTCCGGAGAGCTGTTAACATAGGTTCGTCAGTAACATATACTCTGAAAAATGGTCACTCGAGTCGATTTGTCATTTGACTCAAGCTATTCGATGATTTGACTCGAGTGGAGGTTTTTATAACACGACATTCATCTTATGAAAACATTAAAATACAAACGGGCTGTCGAAGTCCTTTAGCAAGGGATGCTTGGTGTCCTTGTCTGAGAGGATGGCCTTGTCTTGGGGGATGCGCCAATCGATGCCGAGGGAGTCGTCGAGGATACTGATGCCACCATCGGCCTCTGGATGATAGAACTCATCGCATTTGTATTGGAACACGGCGGTTTCAGAGAGAACGGCAAAGCCGTGGGCAAAGCCCTTGGAAATGAAGAACTGACGGTGATTGTCTTCTGTCAGTTCTACAGCGACATGCTGGCCGAAGGTCGGTGAGCCTTTGCGGATGTCTACAGCCACATCCAATACTGCGCCTTTTACGCATCGTACTAACTTGCTCTGCGTAAAGGGAGGACGCTGAAAATGCAGACCTCGCATCACACCATAAGAAGACATTGATTCATTGTCCTGCACAAAGGTAATTGGACAGACCTTCTCATCAAACTCGCGCTGGGAGAATGACTCGAAGAAATAACCACGTGCGTCTTTGAAAATACGCGGTTCGATAATAAACAGGCCTTCAATAGCAGTCTTTATTACTTCCATATACTATGATTCTTTAAAATTACGAATTCATTCATCACGGATTTCCTGGAGAAAAGTAGGATCGATGTGGGAGATGGCAACGGAAGAAATGTTGTCGAGGGTCACAACGACACGGCGGTCTTTCTTTACACGGTAGATAGTACCTATCACACCTTCGAACGGGCCACCGAGAATACGGACCTTACGACCAATCTTCTGGGAGAAGTCTTTGTTACCGAGGAACATCACACGGTCGTCTTCTACGGATGCAACGCGCATGAAGTTCTGCATCTGACGGTCAGGGACGCGCAGGATAATAGAGAGCTCTGACTCCTGAGGCCGCCACATGATGTAACGCAGGGGAAGGAGATTCTTGCAATGACGCTTCATCATCGTGATGCTTTCCTCGACACTTCGGATGAAGATTAGGTTGTCGATAGCGGGGACGAGGACACGTCTGGACTTTCCGTCACGGTACTCCCGCTTCCAGGTCATGGGAAGGAAGTTCTCGACTTTATGCTCGGAGAGGAAGTTGCGGATCTCAACAGTGCGTTTGCGATTGCCATGGGCGATGCGCATGGGAAACCACTGTTTGAGGTCGTCGGGAATGCCTTCGTCGAATATACAATTGGGGGTCACCGCGCTAAAGATGTGCGCAGAGGGAATCGCCGATTTTAAGGATGGCGATAATGGAGAATTTCCTTGCCCTGATAATCCTAAGGCCGCGTCTTCTGAAGTATTCAATACTTTCGTCTATTTCCGGAAATCGCTACAAAGGTAGTGCTTTTTTTTTATAAAAAAAAGTATTTATACAAGAATTTTACGTTTTTAGGCAAAAATCTAGGATTAAGCTAAAATATATGCCCCGCGAAGTGGCGGGGCATATATTTTAGCTTAATCCCAAGAGGGGTTTGAGGTCGTCTTCCTTATTTAGGATATAGGCTGTCGTACCTAAGAAGGCAAGGAAAAGGAAGATGAGGCAGAGCTGAGCGCGCTTCGGTCCGGTTTTCCTAACAGGGACGGTGGCACTTTGGAGAGTGGTAAAAGCGGGGGTCTCTTCCTGTACCTTGGCCTTTGCTGCCAACAGCTGTGCTGCCACTTGCTGATAAGCGTTATACTGAAGCTGCATGTCGTTCTCAAGTTCTGTCTGACGCTGACGTACGGTCTCTAGTATAATGTCCTGGTTGGCATCGGAGAACTCTGCATACTTCTGACGGGCCTTGTCATAACGGGCCTTCGTCTCAAGGTAGAGTTTCTCGTTGTATGCAAGATCCACACGGACTTTGCTGGTACGATAGTCAGTGATGAACTTCTGTAGACGGTTCTTGACACTGTCAGCCATCGTTGCTGCAATCACCGGATTCTGGTCGGTCACATCGATAGTAATCACCATGGTCTTCTTGTCAACACTACACACGATATTCTTGTCGATGGTCTTTGCAATCCTTGCTTGATCCTCTGTAAGTCGGAAAGGATCGACCTTTTCGAGCTTAACTTCCTCCTTGTTGGAAAAAATACTGAAGAGAGCCTTCATTGCCCCACTCCACCAAGTAGTCTTCTGTTCCTTGGCAAGATAGTCATAGTAAGACATTGTACGGTCTTTTTCGCCTTTTTCCTTGTCGCCTTCAATGGTCACAGGGATGGGGAACAGTGCAGCCTTGAAATCAACGCTGTTCATCAAGTCAGGATAAAGCATAGGGTTGATAGCGTCGGCACCTGACTGGGCAGAACCCAAGCTGATGCCAAAGCTGGAGGCAAGCCCGGCAAGACTACTGGAAGACCTTGAAGCACTACCAAGTTCGGGGGCAAGGGTCACCTTGCAACTATAATAGTTGGGAAGGCTCAAACTATAGATTGCCGCAAGGACAAAGGTGCAAGGCAAGACAATATAGTAGAGCCTTTTATGCTTTAAGAGATCTTTGAAAATCTTTCCAAAGTCGATTGAGGATTCTTCCTCTTCTATATGAACCGTAGTTTGCGCAGATATCACGGATTTATAATCTTCGTTCATAACCAACTATTTTAACAAATTACCGATGGTGGCGACCATAGTGGCAAGGGATGTCAACGAGGTGCCGATAGATACCCACTGCATGATATTAGACATATCACGCTTACCCTTCTTTGGAACGATGATTTCACAGCCCGGTTCTATTCTCCCCTTACTTACACGGGTAGCCGTACCATTCTGATAGACAAGATAGGTCTTCGACTTCTTTGAACGGTCAGCGAAGCCACCGGCCTGATTAATGTAGTACTTCCATGACTTGCCTGGAACATAAGCAACCGTATTCGGCAGAAGAACATTGCCAGAAATCTTGACAGTACCATTGTACTCAGGTACAATCAGACGGTCGCCATCACGAACCTGTACATCAAAGTCGCTGCCAGGGTTGGCAAGGGCCTTCTCAAGGTCGATACCTACAGAATAGACATCGGGTGTCTTTATCTGGTTAAGACTCAATGAGTCATTATCTGCAGCATTCTGCTTCGCCAGTTCGATGGCTGCCTCAAGGCGCGCCTTCTCGTCTTCTGTCATCGTACGCTCAAGTCGGGCACCATGGGCATAAGCCTCGTTGGTAAGACCGCCAGCAGCCTTGATAACATCGCTAAGACGCTGGTTCTTCATTGAGAGCGTATAGTCGCCCTCAAAGGCCACCTCACCCTCAACATGGATGTTACGAGGCTGCATATAACCAGGACTGCGACGCACATGGACAATATCGTAGGGCTCAAGGGTAAAGCCTTTCTCACCGTCCACCACAAAGCCGTCCTTCAAGGCAAAGGTATAAGTCTTGGAAATCTCCTGACCGCTCTGCAGGGCCTTCGGGTCACGGATACGGCGCGACACGTCGACACGTACCGTGCTCGCTGCATCGGTCAATCCTCCGGCACGAAGCACAAGGTCCTCGATTGTCTCATTTTCCGCATATTGGAATGTTCCAGGAGATAGGACCTCACCAGAAATTGTCACGATACGCTCAGCAATACGGTCCTGCAAGGTCGGCACAAAGAGCACATCTTCGTTTCTCAGGGCGATGTCAGCCACACTGCCCGACATGATACCGGCAATGTCAACGGGCATCGCCTCAAGCGTACGGTCTTCTTTCATGCGGTACATCACGCCACGGGCCGTGAAGGCATCCTCGGTGAGACCGCCTGCCACCTCAATAAGACTGCGAACAGAGGTGATCTGCTTGCCCAGCTCGAACTGTCCCGGACGGAAGACAGCACCCTTCACCTCCACCATGTTCTCGTAACGGTTGATCATGCCATCAACAGTGACCATATCACCGTCAGCAAGCTTGAAGCTGCTCATGTCGAACTCCTCGACGGTATGAACAGAGAAGCGCTCACCAGACTTACGTACCACGCGGACAGCTTTCTTATAGGCATCGCCAGTGAAACCACCGGCATCCTTAATTACCTGCGCCACAGACTCAGAAGGACGCATCTCATAGAACATCGGGCGCTTGACATTGCCTTGGATACCTACAAGACAGTCGTAGGGGCCGACAACGATCACATCGTTCTCATGCAAACGGATATTGCCTGCCAGGCGGCCATTGAGGATATATTCATAGACATCGACAACGGTCACGAGCTTGCCGCCACGGTACACCTTAATATTACGCAGGGTACCGAGGTCGTTGATACCACCTGCCATGTAAAGGGCATGGAACACGGTTGCGAAAGCACTCAGGGTATAGGTACCGGGGACATTGACCTCACCCATCACGTTGACCATCATGGAACGGGTCTGGCCGATAGTGAGTTTCAGGCTGCTGCTGGCATAACGGCTGCCCAAGGTACTGCGAATCTTCTGTTGGGCAGCTGCCACAGAAAGACCTGCCACCTGAATAGGGCCATAGCCTGGGACGGTGATGGCACCATCGGGAGACACCGACAGGCGCTCACTCTTCTGGGAACCGCCATAGATATCTACTATCACCTCGTCGCCAGGACCGAGAACATAGTTCTGTGGGGTGGCGATATTCATGTTGGGCTCAAAACTCAAGAGCCTGTTGTTAAAGATGTCACGACCAAAGACCTTGAGCGAGTCAGGTCCTGTCTTGACATCACTACGGTCGTTGATATTCTGCTGGATCTCAGCATACTGAATGTCAGCCTCTCCCATGAGTTCGTCCTGACCGGAACCTTTCTGGCCTACAACGGTTTGTTGAGACTGCTTATCCTTGTTGCTGCGGATACGGGAGTCGACAGAAGAAAGGGCTACATCTGCAGTTCCTGTAGCACCTTTTGACTTCACCTGTTTTTCGTATTCCTGGCGCAGTCTGCGGATCTGCTCTATCTTTACACCGCGTTGCATCAGTTTGGTCACAATCTGTGACTGGCTTGTGCCGGCTTTTGTCTCGCTCTGAAAGAACTGCAGCACCTGTTGGTCGCTCATTCCTTGAGCAAAGGCCATAGTGCAGCTTATCAGCCACAGCATCAAAAGTGTAAGTTTTCTCATACTTTCAAATAAACGTTTATTATCGCCTGCAAAATTACACATTTTTTTTGTAAAAAACAAATAATACAAAAAAAACCCGCCAATTGACGGGTTTTTGCTTGTATGATCTGTGAGATCAGTGAGATCTGTGTGACTTACTTTAGAAGAACAAGTAACGGTTGTCGACAACGTTCGCCTTCTGGTAGAGTTCCGACATGAAGCGTGATGCTGCCTGGAGTGCCTGCTGAGAGAGCATCTGCTCCTGTGTCTTGGCATCGAACTTGGCACCCTCACGGTCTGCCTTACGGAGTACCTGGAAGACGTATGCACCGCCATTACCCTTTACAGGTGCCTTAGAGAACTGGCCCTGGGCAGTAATGGCAACGGCACCGCTCAGTGCAGGCTCAGAAGAACCTGTGGCCTGTACAAATACAGGTGCGAATGTGATCTGGTTAACAGAGTCAACCTTTGCACCGGCCTTCTGGGCATCAGCAATCGTCTTCACATTGGCGAGCTTGGTCTTCAGTGTCTCGAACTTCTTGTCGCGGAGCACCTCCTGCTTCAGCACTTCCTTCGCACCTTCGAGGTCACGATAGCCTACAGGATGAATCTTTGTCAGGGCAACAACCAGCAGGTTGTCGTTGTTGCCACACTCGTAGAGTGGAGAAACCTCACCCTCCTTGGCATCGAAGATCCACTTCATAGCCTCACGGGTAGAACGCAGGCCAGCCACGTTGTGCTCGCTGTTGAAGAGGTCCTTACGCTCCTGAACCTGGAAGCCGAACTGAGCGGCGTTCTTCTCGAGGTCAGCGAGTGTCTTGTTCTCAGAAACATACTGGCTGAACTTGTTGTATGCGTCAGAATAGGTCTGCTTAGAGAAATCGATGCTGTGCTTCACAACGGCTACGTCGTACTTGTCGACCATTGCCTTACGGGCTGTCACCTGAAGGATGATGCTGCCAGCAGAGAAATCCAGGAGCTTCACATCGTTGACAGCAAGCGTCTGGATGCTGTTCAGGTAGTTCTTGCTGTCCTCGTCCATAGAGGAAGAGTTCTCGTACATGGCAGAGGTCAACCACTGCTTGGCACCCTCCTGACCGTACTTCTTGGCTGTTGCCTCGAAGTCAGCACCTGCCTTCAGCGCCACCAGGATGCTGTCGGCAGTCTTCTTAGCTGCCTCAGGTGTAGCACCTGCCACCTGAATCTGACGGTACTCGATAGAGTCAGGTGCCTGTGTCTTGCTGATGAGCTTCACCACGTTGAAGGTGTTGTCAGACTTTGTCTCGAAAGGCTTTGTGGTCTGACCGACGCTCATAGAGTCGAGCTTTGCAGCGATGTCTGAAGGATAGGCACGCTTTGTAGCAGCAATACCGGTATAAGGGAACTGGCTCTGGGCCTTGCGAACAACCTCAGCTGCGTTGGCACCACTCTCGAGCTTTGCACAGGCATCGTTCATGGTCTTCATCAACTCTGTACGGTCGGCAGCAGAAGCGACAACCTGGAAGCCTACATACTTGATGTCACGGCTCTCAATGGTCTGCTTGAACTGCTCCTTCTGCTCCTCGAACTTTGCCTTCAAGTCGGCATCAGACACCTGTACATCGTTGTCGTTGATGCTGCTGTAGGGCAGGCTGGCGAGCAGGATGTCGCTCTCCTTGTTCTGACCCTCAAAAGACATCTTGGCAGATACGGGGTTAGAGAGCAGGCTACCGGCAATCAGGCTCTGGTACTTCTGTGCGAGCGTCTGGGTACGGAGCTGCTTCGCGATGAACTGCCAGTACTTGTAGATACGCTCGTATGACTCAGCAAGCTGAGGGTTGGAAGCGTTCTTCTTATAGTCAGCCAGGAACTTCGTGAGCTGGGTTGCGTCAAAGCGACCTGTCTGCTGGTTGACGAAAGGACTCTGCATGAGCATGGGGTTTGTACCCTCCTTCATGATGTTCTGCATCTCCTCGTCGGTAACGGTGAGACCCACCTTACCAGCCTCATTGGCGATGATCTGCTCGGTGATGTACTGGTTCCACACCTGATCCTTAATCTGGTTGAGCTCCTCCTCAGAGAAGTTGTCACGCCCCTGAGTCATCTTCATCACCTCCTGATACTCGTCAACGAGTGCCTGGAAGTCCTGTACGTTTACTTTGTTTCCTAACACTTCGCCAATCTGCTGACGCTGCTGGTTCTTCGTTGCCTCGCAAGAACGGACAGCCTCTTCAGCGATGAAGGCGAAAAGACCGAGACCGATGATGATAACAAGGGTCACGCCTCTTTTTCTGATTTTTCCTAATGCGGCCATTTTTATTTTACTATTTTATTATTTACTATTTTTCTATTTGGCTAAAAACGCGTGCAAAATTACTAAAAAGGTTTGAATTGAGCAAAAATTTTGGGGAATTTTCACTTAATCAAGCACTTTTAGGCGTACTAATTCGATTTTTGTCGCTGTATTCTTGATGATTTTGAACTCAAAGGGTGGTATTTTGATAATTTCGTTGAGTTTTGGAAACGACTGATATTCATGCAGGATCAGTCCTCCGAGGGTCATATAGTCATCGCTCTCGGGGAGGTCGAGATCGAACTGCTCGTTGATCTTCTCTATCTCCAGACGGGCAGAGAGAATATACTCGCCATTGTCGAGGGCCTTCGCCACGAGATTCGTGTTGTCATGCTCGTCCTCAATCTCACCGGTAATCTCCTCCATGATATCCTCAAGGGAGACAAGGCCCGAGGTGCCTCCGAACTCATCGACGACCACCGCGAGCGAACGTTTCTCGGCCATGAGCTGTTTCATGAGCTTCTGAGCCAGCATCGTCTCAGGCACGTAGGAGATTCTTCGGATAAATTGAGAATTGAGAATGGAGAATTGAGAATTTGCTACCGATGCCGTGTCAATACGGAACATGTCAGAGGAGTGGATATAGCCGATGATGTGATCGATATCCTCATGATAGACAAGGATTTTCGAGTGGCCGGACTCTACGAAGGTCTGCATCAGCTGTTCGAGGGTGGAGGTGTCTTCGACAGCATCGATCTCCGTTCGGGGAACCATACAGTCGCGGACCTTCGTCTCGGAGAAATCGAGGGCGTTCTGGAAGATCTTCACCTCCTCTCCTATCTCATCATCGTTCCTGGCATTGTCGATAGAGGTCTGTACCAGGTAATCGAGGTCCACCTTCGTAAACTCCCTGTCGGCCTTGTTCTTGTCCATGTGGACACCAAAGAGGCGCAGTATGCCCTTCGCTATCAGTGTGGCAAACTTCGATATGGGATAGAGAATCACATAGCAGAGCCATGCCGGGAGGGCAAAGAAGGTAAGCATCGAGTTAGGGTTGCTCTTAAAGAGTGTCTTCGGCAGAAACTCACCCGTGAAAAGAACAACGACGGTGGAGAGGAGTGTGTCACAGATCACCCGCATGGAGTCGTTGAGGGGTGCAAAGAGCGTCTGGTCGAAAATCTGGGCAAAGAGAATGCCGTAGATGACCAGAGCGATGTTGTTGCCCACAAGCATCGTGGAAACAAAGTTGTTCGGGTGCTTGTAGAAGATATCGAGGGCCTTCTGCGCTATGCCGTGCTTCTCACGGTCCATCTCCGCCAACATACGGTTGGAAGACACGAACGCGATCTCCATGCCCGAGAAGAATCCCGAGAAGAGCATCGATATGAGCAGGGCAATTATCAGAGAAGACATGGAAATTGAGAATTGAGAATTGAGAATGGAGAATTTATTGGGGGGTACGGGAATGCTTCTCCAGACGGGGGCGCAATGGGGCCTGCTCGACCTGAGAGGTGTCGGGAGGCGTAGAGGCAGACTCATCCTTCTGTTCCATGGACTCAGTGGTTACGGAGCCCTTGGAGTTGGAGACGGTATAGTGCGTCATACGCTCATCGGAGAGGAAGTAGGTGCCCTGGAGGGTGCGTTCCGGGGTCGTGACCTTAGAGAATACGTTAGAGTAGAGCTCGTGCGTCAGACCATCCCAGAAGAGTTCCTGAGACTCGTAGACCAGTCCGTTGACATTACGTATCCTCACCCTCCCCCGCAGATGCCAGAGCTTCTTCTGGTCATAGTACCATGCCGTGTCGGCCTGGATATAGCCCTCGGTCTTGAACTTCTCATCGAACTGTTCGAAGAAGACCCCTTTCTCGAAGGTCCAACGGGAGGGCTGACGGACCGTGTTAACGTCCCAACGCTCGGTGACAATCTTGTATTTGATCACCCCGGAGTCGCTGATGAGCGTGTTCACACCGTAGCTGGTCATCACAGAGGCCGAGTCACGGTCATTGACCGCAGGAGCCGTGTGTTCCTGCACCTCCGTACATCCACAGACGACCGCAGCCGCGACAGCGGCTACGATTATTATTCTACCTTCCATTTAGCGAACCACTTTTCGTTGAATGTCAGGCCGAGGTTGATACGGAAGGTGTTCTCCTTGATCATGCCAGTTGCCGTATTATTGACATACTGGGCACTGATATTGAGGAAGGAACGGTTGTTGTAGGCATTCATGATGGGAATACCGAAACCTACCGTCGCACTGATCTGTCGTGGACCATCCACACCATTTATTTTATAATAAGGTGTAGAATAGCCCGCACCGATGCGATAACGAATGCGATGGAAGAAATTACGTGAGTTCCAACGGGGACAGAACTCTGCTCCCACGGCAGCACGATAACTGTCACGGAGAATATCGCTACGGAGACTGTACTGCCCTGCGACATACTCCGGGAACTGGGTCTTGCCCCACTGCTGCATCTCCACATCAGCGCCCACCACCAACTGATTGCCATGGCTGTAGGAGATACCTGCAGCAAAGGTATGTGGCAGTTCGAGACCGTTGCTTACGGTAAACTTGGTGGTATCCGACTTCGCAATAGTGGAATTGGCAGATATCAACAGACAATACGGATCAGATCCGAGTTTGTGACCAAGACCGTATCTCGCGCCAATCGTCAGCATGTCATTCTTGCCGAGAGGCTGGTAATACTGAAGACCGACCTCGAGGTTATAGCTGTGGACAGTGGCAGAGAACTGCTTTGCAAGTGCATTAATGGTCGAACCGCCGCTCGCAGCCACACCACGGTCGTAGCCACCCCAGACATATCCGAAGTTGACGCCAAGGGCAAAGAACTTCGCCGGTTTCACACCCACACCCACGAAGAACTGGTGCAGTCCGCCCTCACCGACATTAACAATGTCCATCTTCGTCCTATCAGCGTCGTCGAGTCTTATCGAAGAGTTATAGTCATATCCCACGTTGGTCATGGGCACAACACCAAAGGTGACACCAACATTCTTCCATGCCCGGAAAGAACCGAGGAGATACTCAAAATATGCCTGACGGGCATTCACCTTATGACCGTTCTCGTTGAAGTTGGTGATCTGACCAGAGATACCCAGATCGAAAAGCATGGTCAGCGAGTCGACAGAGGCGTATGAAGCAGGATTGAGCGGGTTCACCTGTGCACCGTTATGAAGCGCGATACCCAGTCCGTTCATTCCACGGTTGGAAGCACCTCCGCCAACGGCTATTTCTCCAAAGGCATATTGGCTGTAAGGAGAGAGGGTTCCACCCTGGGCAAAGGATGAAAGAGAGACAAGGACCGCCAGCGCGGCGAGGACTATTTTTTGTTTCATCTGATTACAATTTTTATTTCAGGGTGCAAAATTATTGAAAAAAAACCGAAATAATGGCTTTTTCTTCGAAAATATAAGTTATTTTTGCATCGTGAAACATTTAGAAAAAGTCTTAAAAGTGCGGTTTTTAGCGATTATCCTTCTGATAATCAGCGGGATAAGCGTCTCTTTGGCACAAAATGCGCCATTACAGGCATCCGTCGTTAATGACACTGTTTTGAGCGAAATCGATCCGATGGACTCTGTCGAGGTCAGTCTTATCACCTGTTCTCCTCACGAAGAGATCTACAGTCTTTACGGTCACTCGGCCCTCAGATGGCATGACCGGCATAAGGAGGGCGCGACAGCCGGGCAGGACCTCGTCTTCAACTGGGGACTATTTGACTTCAAGAAGCCGTACTTCGTGCTGAGGTTCGTCTTTGGTCTGACGGACTATGAGTTGGGGGCGATCCCGTATGACCGCTTCGTACCTTATTATATTCATTGGGGCTGTTCGATAACAGAACAGATAATCAACCTCACCGGTGACGAGAAGCGCAGTCTGCAGCAGGCGCTGGCAGAGAACCTGAGGCCTGAGAACAAGGTGTACCGCTATAACTTCTTTTATGACAACTGTGCCACAAGGCCAAGAGACATTATCACAAGAAGCCTGAACGGAAAAGTGGAATGGTCTGAAAGAGAAGACTATACACCAACATTCAGAGAGATGGTCAGGGAGTGTAACCGCAACCACGACTGGAGCCGGTTTGGCAATGATATTCTCCTGGGGCTGAAGGCAGACCTGAAGACGTCGCGGACAGAGCAGGAGTTCCTGCCGATGAACCTCATGCAGGACATCGCACTGGCCCAGATCTATACCGACGGGAAATACAGACCACTGGTTACAGAACAGAAATCAGTGGCGCCTCCAGGTGTCCAGATGATAGAACCCGACTGGATACTGTCGCCAACAGAAGTGGCATTACTGATCGTTGTGGTGGCTGTGTGCATCGCTTTTGTGGAGTGGAGACGGAAAAAGAGATTCGTATGGTGGGATGTAACGCTGATGGTGATACAGGGTGTAATCGGTCTGGTGTTGACCGTGATGATCTTCTCGCAGCACCCTACCACATCGCTGAACCTGAACCTGCTGCTGTTTAACCCGTTGCCGTTGCTGTTTATACCATCTGTGATTAAAGGCCGCAAGACATGGTGGAAGGTACTGGCTGCCATGCTGGTGCTTTATGCCATAGGAGCGATTTTCCAAAGTTATCCGGAGGGGATATGGGGTTTGGCATTATGTTTGCTGAGTAGAATTAGAGTATGCAGAAGAAATACATATATATAACGATGATGACGGTGCTGGGGTTCTATGCGGAATCTGCGGCACAGGAGAAGATACAGTATGCACCGAGGCTGGTGGTGGAAATCACCATAGATCAGCTGAGGACAGACTACCTCGATGCCTTCTCGCCGCTATACGGCCAGGACGGACTGAAGAAGTTGCTGAAGGAAGGACTGGTTTATGAGAACGCCTACTATACTTTCACCGGTATGGACAGAGCCTCTGCCATTACGTCAGTCGTCACCGGGGTATCACCATACTATCACGGCATCAACGGCAGCCAGTGGCTCAGCAAGGAAAGTCTCCGACCCGTAGGGTGTACCGACGATCCCAAGCAGCAGGGTCTCCCCTCGCCTGCCCAGATTCAGGTGTCAACACTTGGCGACGAGCTGAAGGCAGCCACCAAAGGAGCCGCAAAGATTTTCGCCATCGCACCACAACAGGATGCCGCCATACTCTCTGGCGGACATGCAGCAGACGGTGCAATATGGCTGGACACTCAGACAGGCCAATGGAGAAGCAGTTCATATTACTTTAACGCACTGCCGCAATGGTTACTGGCTAATAACGAGTTACGTTCACCAAGCGTAAATATTAAAAGTGCCTCCTGGGAACCTGTCATCGAACTCTCCGGCACCTTTAACTATTATCAGCATACAGGCGACCAGAAACCGTTCAAACACGTTTTCAAAGGCGAAAGAAAATTCATCGAGTACCAGGCTTCAGGACTCATCAATGCCGACGTCACAGAGACAGCCCTGCAGTGTGTGACGAACAACACGCTGGGCTATGACAGGGTAACAGACCTGTTGTGTGTGACTTATTATGCCGGTACGTTCGACCACAAGCCCGTGTCAGAATGTCAGTTGGAACTGCAGGACACCTACGTAAGACTCGATCGGGAGATCGCCAGGCTGATAAAGAACCTGCAGACAAAGCTCGGGGCGGAGCATGTGCTGTTCGTCATCACCAGCACGGGCTATAGCGAAGAGGAATACGCCGACTATGCACAATACCGCATTCCTTCAGGCACGTTCTATATGGAACGTTCGGCCAACCTGCTGAATATGTACTTCGGAGCCATCTGGGGTCAGGGAAGGTATGTGGACATATCGTTCAGGAACCAGCTCTACCTGAACCACAAACTGTTGGAGAGCAAGCGGATCAGCCTTACCGATGCCGGACAGAGAGCCCGGGAGTTTATCTCGCAACTAGAGGGCGTGAGAAATGTATATACTGCCCTGCAACTGCTCAGCAGTAACAATCCACAGATTGAGAAGGTGAGGAACGCCTTCCATCCAGAACACAACGGTGACATCATGATTGAGGTATCCCCCGGTTGGAGGATTCTCAATGAGAGTAGTCAGGAGAGCCACCTCTCCAGGGCTTCATACACACAGTTTCCCATCATTTTCTACGGTGCCGGCATCAGTGCTGAAAAGGTCAAGACCGTCGTTACCACCGACCGCATTGCGCCCACCATCGCAAAAGCCATCCGCATCCGGGCACCCAATGCCTGCTCGGCCGAACCATTGTTCTAACCTCCTACTGGGGCCAGGCCCTGTCAGGAGGTGAGACCTGGCCCTTGTGCTGAAAAACTTAGGAAAAGGGCCTGGCCCCAGAATAAAGTTTGGAGGAAAAGTTTGGTGGTTACAAATATTATTTGTACCTTTGCAACCGCTTTATGAAAATTGAGAATTGAGAATTGAAAATTAAAAATAAAAACAGATATGAATTTTAATAAGATTTTGAAGTCATTGTTCGGTGACAAGAGTTCCAGGGACATGAAACTTATCCAGCCACTGGTAGAGCAGGTAAAGGCCGTGTCGCCAAAGGTAGAGGCACTGGACAATGACGCCCTTCGTCAGCGTACGAAGGAGTTACAGCAACAAGTACAGAGTTCTGCGACAGAGCAGAAGAAACGCATCGCTGAGTTGAAGGCTACGATTGAGGACACTCCTATCGATGAACGTGCAGACATCTTCGCACAGATAGACAAGATAGAGAAGGAAGTGCTCGACATCTATGAGAAAGCCCTCGATGAGGTGATGCCAGAGGTGTTTGCCATCGTCAAGGAGACAGCCCGGAGGTTTGCCGAGAATGAGGAGACCATCGTGACAGCCACCGACTTCGACCGTGAGCTTGCAGCTGACCCGAAGAAAGACTTCATCACCATCGACGGTGACAAGGCGATCTACCATAACCACTGGACTGCCGGTGGCAACGACCTGAAATGGGAGATGATACACTACGACGTACAGTTGTTCGGTGGTGTCGTTCTCCATCAGGGAAAGATTGCAGAGATGGCTACCGGTGAAGGTAAGACCCTCGTGGCTACCCTACCCGTGTTCCTCAACGCCCTCACCGGCAACGGTGTGCACGTGGTGACCGTGAACGACTACCTCGCCAAGCGTGACTCTGAGTGGATGGGACCGTTGTATATG
>JAEEGL017137702.1_pt1 | contig 18534 bp, 21 predicted proteins | sample 9134231 | NCBI WGS metagenome assembly JAEEGL01 (sample SAMN16246548, study PRJNA631951) | gut metagenome | biome: gut microbiome; feature: rumen; material: fiber-attached | host: Bos | place: Iran: Karaj | collected 2018-10 | reverse complement strand
GCAGCAACAATACTCAGCCCCTGCCCACCAAAAACGTCAACCTGATGCTCCGTTTCACCAACAACGACCGCAACCGCCGTTGCAGCATCTACATCGACGGTCAGCCCTTGGTAGAGAATTGGGTGACGCCCGCAACTCATCCGTCCATCGAAGGCAACGGATTTTTCAATATGGAGTACCCGATACCCGAATCGATGCTCATTGACGCCGACGGCAAACCCAAGCAGTCGATCCGCTTCACATTGAAGGCCAACAACGGAATCATCGCACCAAGCATTTTCTATCTGAGATTGGTCGATGCTGAGTAATTGACGCAAAAAAAATACTAAAAAAATCACTGGGCTGTTCCAACTGCAAAATTGGAGCTAACCCAGTGATTTTTTGTTAGATACAATTTGACTACTACTCGTGGTTGATGGTCTCGTTGTAGAAATTGGAATAGTCGGCGCGCTTGTCCTTGGTGAAGGCGATGGCGGTGCGCGGATGCTGGTTGAGCAAGCCGGTAATCATGTATTGGAGGTCATAACCCCAAACTGCGCCCTCTGACTTGACCTGTGCGGTGTATTTTTCTACAAACTTCAATACCGGGAACACGTCGTACTTCGGATTTTTGAGGAAGCCGAGCAGGAGCTCCATCGGACAATTGCCCGCGCCGCGACCCATTGCGCCGTAAGTGGCGTCGAGCCAGTCAACACCGTCGCCCACAGCCTCAATGGTATTGGCGAATGCGAGCTGCTGATTGTTGTGGGCATGGATGCCGAGCACCTTGCCCGTATCGCCGATATTGGTCTTGTAAAAATCGGCAAGCCTCTGAATCTGTTCGGGATACAGCGAGCCGTAGCTATCGACGATATACACGCAGTCAACGGGCGACTGGCTGAGCATCTCGAGGGCTGTGCGCACGTCGCCTTCCTGGGCGGTCGATACAGCCATAATGTTGCAGCTCACCTCGTAGCCCTTCTTCTTGGCGTCCTCAATCATCTCGATGGCGGCGGGCATCTGGTGGATGTACGTTGCCACGCGGATGAGGTCGATGGGGCTGTCGCTGCGGTTGATGATGTCCTGCTTGTAATTGCAACGTCCTGCGTCGGCCATCACGGCGATTTTCAACGGGGTGTCATTGTCGCCAACAACTGCGCGGATGTCGTCGTCGTTGCAAAACTTCCACTTGCCGAAAGCATTGACGTCAAACATATTCTTGTCGGCCTTGTAGCCAAACTCCATGTAATCGACACCGGCGGCGAGGTTGGTCTTGTAGAGCGCGTCCACAAACTCATCGCTGAAACGGAAGTCGTTGACAAGTCCGCCGTCGCGCAATGTGGCATCCACAACCTTGACGCTCGGACGGTAATTCATAAGATTTTGTATCTGTTTCATTCTTAATGTTGATGATTTCAATTTTGCGGCTAAGTTATGCCATTTCGTCCAACCTGCAAAATTTTTTTTGAAAATAATCCCCGATACACAATTTTTGACCACGAAATATGGAATAGGAAGCAATTGCACGTATTTATCAACAACGAATTAAACGAATTTATGCCATCATCACCCTAAAAAAAACTTCACATCAAACTATCATTGTAAAATTTTAATTTTCAGAGCGTTGCGTTTGGCTTGTAAAGCTCGGTGTACAAAAAAAAAAAACAGTTGACATTTTTAGAAAAATAGCATACCTTTGCAGCGGCAAAAAAGAAAGTGGAGTCTTCTATAAGTATTTTTTCCAACCAAGACGCGATAAAACCACGATGGAGACATTGACGGCAAACAATTGCGACATTTATAGCGGCTCAGCCGCCGTTGCGGAACGCATAGTTCCGTATGATTCCGAAGGAGGACAAGCCAAAAACGGGAAGTCGGTAGAGTACGCCCTGCTGCCAAACGTAAAGTATTGGTTTCCAATACGCGCCACGCACCATAGGGCGCAAAAAATTTACGACAAGATAGTTTCGCTTCGCAGCGACTGCCTCGAACCTTACCTGCCCATCCTCCGACACATCGAATACACCAACGAAGACTTCAACAACCCCACACAATACATCGCAGACAAACCTCTGGACACAGGCCTTCTGTTCCTGCGCAGCACGGTCAACGACTTCCGCGCCCTGCTGCAATACGAAACGATGTTCCCAGGGATGACACCTTATTATAATCACTTCTACACCAACGAATTCGGCAAAAACGACTTCTTGACTGTCCCTGACCGTCAGATGGAGAGTTTTAAGATAATTGTCGAATCGGGAAATGAGAATATCCTCGTTCGGCAATCTGAAATGCCAGATTTTGTAACTGGCGATTCCGTCATTGTCATCGGCGGCCCGTTCGCGGGGGTTGAAGGCGTGGTGATGAAATACAAGCATCAGAAGAGGGTGTTCGTGGAACTGCAGGGAGTGGGGAGGTATGCCACGGCGTATGTGCCGGGGGCGTGGATAAGGAGGATAGAAGGATAAGTCTTAATTGAAAATAAATGAATTACAAACTTATAGACCTTGAAATTCACGGCGACCGGCGAGGCAAACTTGTTTCGTTGGAAAGTCTGAAAAACGTGCCGTTTGAAATCAAGCGTATTTATTATATGTTTGACACGTTGCCTAATGAAGCACGTGGATTTCATGCGCACAAGGATTTGGAACAGATAATCATCGCTATGGATGGTGCGTGCAGGTTTATTCTTGACGATGGAAAGAAACGCGAACAAGTTTTATTGAACCGACCTGATGTCGGTCTTTACATCGGTAAAAATATGTGGAGGGAAATGCACGATTTTTCATACGGCTGCAAGCTCGTTGTCCTTGCAAGCGAATATTACGATGAAAAAGAATACATCAGAAATTATGATGATTTTTTGAAATCATTGGAACAAAACAAATAATGTCAAATATAATCGCAAATAAAAAACAATTGCCGTTCTTGGATTTTATGCGAATAATATCGGCAGTTTTTGTTTTTTTATTTCATTCAAATATACATTTGGAGATAAAATACGGTTTCTTAAATCCGTTCATAAATGAGAGTGCTATATTTATGACGGCATTTTTTATGCTATCAGGTCTTTCTTTGGCATATAATTATGGTGACAAAGATTTAATGAAGTTAGCAAATTATTTTACATTCATAAAAAAGAGAATTGTAAGTATCTATCCTGCATATATCATAGTTTATGTATTATTTGTAATTATGTTAATTTGCACACATACGATGCAATTATCAACAACTCAAAACTTAGTGGTTTTGCCTGTAGAACTTACACTGCTCCAATCTGTTTTCGCAGATTCCTTTTCAACATTACATAATGGAGGCACATGGTTTATATCATGTATCTTCATATGTTATTTAATGTTTCCATTCTTTTGTACGATAATAAAACAATTGAACAAATCGCAATTACTATTTTTATCCTTGTTTTGTTATTGTATTCTTATGTGGGGACCCATAGTGCAGCATATTATGAAATATTATTCAATATATGCCAACCCTTTTTTTAGACTATTAGAATTTGTTTTGGGAATATGTGTCATACAATTAATCAACGTATATCAATTCCATCAGAAAAATGGGGCAAGTACTTGCGTCGTATTAGCAGCAATTCTTCTAATTGTTGTGACATTATTGAGACATTTCCTTAATATTAAAGCTTATTGTTTATATAATTTCATAGTTGTTCCTATATTCTTCTTAATGTTCTATTATGGTTTAAATATCGAAAACAAAACTTTTGATAAAATATTAAAAACAAAGATATGTAAATATTTGTCAAAAATTTCTTATGTTTTCTTTCTTGCTCAATTTTTTACATGGGATACCTATAAATTTATAAAGAGCGAAACTAATTTTGTTTTTAATTCCCTTATTGGATTTTCGTTATCGTTTGCAATCTGTATAATTTACACAATTATCATATATGAGTTGATGGTAAAACCTCTTACGAAAATATCTAAATGTTATTTACTGAATACCAACAACCAATAATCGCATGAAAACCACACTCCATAACGCGCAGATACTCGGAGTATCGTGTGTAATTCCCAAGACGAAACTTTCGCTTTACGACGTGCCTGACCTTTATGATGGAAATCAGAAAAAAATCAAAAGGGTCATAGAGTCAAGCGGTTTCTTATACCGAAGGGTTGCCGACAAGGATGTTACGACATCGGATTTATGCTACAAGGCGGCAGAAGATTTGTTCGCGCACCTTGATGTGAAAAAAGAAAACGTTGACGCTATACTTTTTATAAGTTATACGGGTGATTATCTGATGCCAGCTACAAGCTACGTGTTGCACGACAAGCTTGGACTGAGTGAAGGATGCATTTGTATGGATATTCCACAGGCTTGCAGCGGCTACGAAATCGGTCTTTATCAGGCGGCAATGCTTGTCAATAGCGGCTGCAAAAACGTTTTGCTCTGTGTCGGTGATACGTTTAGCAAGTTTTCCGATATGTTCATCAACCATACCGCGCCCGTTTTTGGCGATGCAGGCACTGCAACTTTGATTACTCGAAACGGAAATTCCGCGCCGTGGTATTTCTCGATTAACACCGACAGCAAGGGACACGATGCTTTAATCTGCAAGAATGGCGGTTTTAGGAATCCTCTAACAAGAGCGGATTATTATGAAGACGGACTTCCCAAATATCTGTCTTCAATGGATGGTGCAAGGGTGTTTGATTTTACGATGAAACGCATTCAGCCGTCCGTGATTGACATATTGGAATATGCCAAGATGCAAAAAGACGAGATAGATTATTATGTGATGCATCAGGCCAACAAAATGATATTGCAGAATATTGCCGTTGCGCTGGGCCTCCCGTCCGAAAAAATGCCAATCGGGACGATGACTGAATATGGCAATCAATGCGGCGCGTCAATTCCGTGTACATTCAGTTATATGATACGACAGGCATTGCAATCACAAAACAACAAGGTGCTTCTGTGCGGATTTGGCGTAGGGCTTAGCTGGGCGGACTGCATTTTGGATATCGACAAAATTTATTGCTCAGAATTAATTGAATATTAACATATTACAAAAATGACAAAAGAAGATTTCTTGAAGGAATTTTCAGATATTCTTCAATTGGAAGACCCGATAACGTTAGAAACGGAACTTGAGGGTCTTGAAGATTGGGATTCACTGAATAAGATGTCAACGGTAAGCTGGTTTTTGGAAAACAACATTCAGATTACGGTAAATGAAATTTCGTCTTTCAAAACCGTAGGTGAAATCGCTGAACGTATGAATGTCAAATAATTATGGACAAAATAATTGAACCTGAAAAACTGAAAGGCAGATTCGTTGCGTTGCGCGAAGTAACGGAGAGCGATGCAGAATTCATTCTCTCGCTGCGTTGCGACGAGAAAAAGTCGAAGTTTCTTCATAAGACTGAATACAATCTCGAAAATCAGGTCGCATACATAAGAAGGTACTTTACAATCCCCAACGAATGGTATTTTATCATTCTTAATAAGAGTGGCGAACGCATTGGAACATATCGCATTTATGACGTTCAGGACGATAGTTTCTGCATAGGTAGTTGGCTGATGGTGGACGGTGTAAGTCCACAGGAGAGTTTTGAAAGCGACTATTTGATACGAATGTACGGTTTTAATGTCTTGGGATTCAAAAAGATACATTTCGATGTCCGCAAAGGCAACAAAAAGGTCATTGCCTATCACAAAATGGTCGGCGCAAGAATCGTTGGTGAGACCGACTTGGACTATCTTTGGGAAGTTACCAAAGAAGAGTACTGCGCCAAAGCCCAACTTCTATTAAAAACTTTGTAAAAAATACATCTTTATGATACCGTTTTTATCTTTAAAATCCATCACTGCCAAGTATTCTGACGAAATTAACGCGGCGGTGGAGCGTGTTGTGTCATCGGGTTGGTATCTCCAAGGAAAGGAGAACGAAACTTTTGAAAACAACTACGCAAATTACATTGGCTCAAAGTATTGCATCGGCGTTGCCAACGGTTTGGACGCGCTGATATGGATTGTAAGGGCGTACAAGGAGTTGGGCATTTTCAATGACGGTGACGAAATCATTGTCCCTGCCAACACTTACATCGCCTCAATCCTCGCCATCACGGAAAACAATCTGAAGCCCATTCTGGTGGAACCGACGTTTGACAATTTGGAGATTGACGATACCAAAATCGAGGAACGAATCACGTCCAAAACCAAGGGCATTATTATTGTCCATCTATATGGACGTTGTGCCTACACCGAAAAGATTGGCGCACTTTGCAAAAAATACAATCTCAAACTCATCGAGGACAATGCTCAGGCACACGGCTGTCGTTTTGGAGACAAAAGGACAGGTTCGCTTGGCGACGCCGCCGGACATAGTTTCTATCCCGGCAAAAATCTCGGTGCATTGGGCGATGCTGGCGCGGTAACTACGGACAATCAGCAACTTGCCGAATGTATCCGTGCATTGGCAAACTACGGTTCGCAAAAGAAATACGTCTTTAAATATTGCGGCAGAAATTCGCGTTTGGACGAGATTCAGGCCGCGGTTTTGGACGTAAAACTCAAACATTTGGACGAGGATAATGCTTGCCGTCAGAAGATTGCCACATATTATTACGAAAATATCAACAATCCGAAAATCACCTTGCCGACTCGATTGGGCGATGCGCAAAATGTCTATCACCTGTTCCCTGTGTTCTGCGAACAACGTGATGATTTTCAGCAATATCTTAAAGACAACGGAATCCAAACACTCATTCACTATCCCATTCCTCCGCACAAGCAGGAATGTTACAAGGATTGGAATGGTATATCGTTGCCAACAACGGAAAAGATTCACAACCAGGAACTCAGTCTGCCTATTAGTCCTGTATTGACGTTGGACGAAGCTGCAGAAGTGGTAAGGGTTATCAATAAGTACTAATATACTAAAGTGTCCGGCGAATCAACGGATATACAATCCGAAAACAAAACATCCTCATACCGAAGCATTTTCAAGGCGACATCGCTGTTTGGCGGCGTTCAAGCATACCAAATCCTTATAGGCGTTATCAAATCCAAGTTTGTTGCTGTTTTGTTAGGACCGACGGGAATGGGCATACAAGGCCTGTATCAGTCTGCAATACAGTTGATACAAAGTTTTTCGTCATTGGGATTGTCACAAAGCGCAGTAAGGGATGTTTCGGAAGCCAACGGAAGCGGCGACAGCAAGCGCATCGGATTGACGGTAGCGGTTGTCAAGCGGTTGGTTTGGATAACTGGATTGTTGGGACTTGTTGCAACGGCAGTTTTGTCGCCGGTACTGAGCCAGACAACTTTTGGCAACTACGATTACACAATCCCGTTCATATTTCTTTCTGTAATACTACTTTTAGACCAACTAAGCGCAGGTCAGAAGGTAGTCCTGCAGGGAATGAGAAAACTCAAATATCTTGCGAAATCTACAGCAATAGGCTCAACGGTAGGCTTGGTGGTTTCGATTCCATTGTACTATCTATTTGGCGTACAAGGCATTGTTCCAACGCTGATACTTAATTCTGTTACAATGCTGTGCCTCACATGGTATTTTTCGAAAAAAGTTGAAGTTGAGAAAGTAGAAGTCACCAACGAGCAAACATTTGAAAAGGGCAAGTCAATGTTGAAAATGGGCTTGGCTATGAGCATAAGCGGCATAATGGTAACATTGACATCGTATTTGCTACGCGGATTCATAAGATACGAGGGCGGCACGGAACAAGTTGGTTTATTTACAGCAGGTTTTATGCTGACCAACTCCTACGTAGGAATGGTTTTCAATGCGATGGGAACGGATTATTATCCGCGATTGTCAGCTGTCAATCAGGACAATGCAAAATGTACCGAAGTAATCAATCAACAGGGCGAGATAGCAACACTTATAATCGCGCCGATATTGATTTCGTGTATGATTTTGATGCCGTTCATCATCAGATTGATATATTCCGACGAATTCCTGCCCGCAAACGACTATATACTTTGGGCTGTTTCGGGAATGATGTTCAAAGTTTTCTCGTGGGTAATCGCCTTTGTATTTTTGGCGAAGGCAGAAGCTAAATTGTTCGTCATCAACGAGGTCATTACCAATATCTACTCATTCGGATTGAGCGCATTAAGCTACCATTATTTCAACCTTGCAGGATTGGGAATTGCGTTTATGTTGGCATATTTAGCATATAGCGTTCAGGTATATCTGATAGCAAAAAAAAGATATGAATTTTCATTTTCAAAGTCCTTCAAGAAAGTGTACACGATACAAATTCTGATGGTAACAGCCGTATTTGTGACGGTGCTACTATGGAAGTCCAATTGGATGTATCTGCCGACAGGTTTGGTGTTTGCTGTTTGCGCGGTGTACTCGTTGAGAGAGTTGGACAAGAGGATGAATGTTGTGAAGATAATAAAAGGGAGATTGGGAAGATGATAGATAAAATGTCACCTCTTGTAACCATTGTTACTGCATCATATAAAAAGTTCGAACATATATATGAAACTATCAAATCTGTTATTGATCAAGATTATTCCAATATTGAATACATAATAGCAGATGATGGTTCTCCGAATTTCCCTGAGAATAATATAGTTGACTATATAAAGCAGAATGCACCTCGCCTAAATTATAAAATATATCACAGTAATATAAACAGAGGAACTGTTAAAAATATTAATTATGCCTTTAAAAACAGCGAAGGAGATTATATATTTCCATTATCATGTGGTGATTCTTTCTTTTCAAAAGACATAGTAAGTCGCATTGTAGATAGGTTTTCTACTACAAAAGCAAAACTAATTGTTACAACAAGGTTATTTCATGATAATTACAAGCCAATATGCTTGCTACCACATTATTATGATAGGAAAAAAATTGAGAATTTCGATACAAATCAGAAACAATATGAAGCTTTCATAACAAGACGATTTTATGCGATGGCATCAGGTAGTGTTATGTATTATACACGTGAATTATTGGAAGAATTAAATTATTTCGACGAAAAATATGTCTTATGGGAAGATGGACCTTTCCTTGCAAAATATTTGCAAAAATATCCTCTAACATTTGCATACGATATTATTTCAATATGGTATGAATATGGAGGTATGTCAACCAATAAAAAACAAAAAAATCAATTATTGTTAGCTGATGATATATTATTTGATAGAACAGAAAGATTGATGCATATTGACGAATTGGAAAGTAAAAATTATGTAAAATTTTGGTATGAATTGTCGTTGTGTACATGTAAAATGGATATACTAAAATTGAAAATAAAATATCCATTTGTATCACTATTCTACAAGAGTCTAAATATAAGAAATAAAATTAGTATCTACTTAGATAAAAAGATACTGAAAAAAATTGTGGTTCCTACGAAAATAAACAATTGATTTTTTTCATATCTCGTATTATTATGAAACTTCTCGTCATAATAGTTACATACAATGCCATGCAATGGGCGGAGCGGTGTTTCAAAAGTCTTCAAACATCAACAATAGTTCCTGATGTTTTTGTAGTTGATAATGGTTCGTCTGATGGAACACAAGCATATATTCAAGAATACTATCCCCAAACGATATTCCAACAAAGTAAAGAAAATCTCGGGTTTGGTGCTGCAAACAATATTGGTCTTAAATACGCACTTGACAACAATTATGAGTATGTCTATTTGTTAAACCAAGATGCTTGGATTATGTCGGATACATTTGAAAAACTGATTGAAATAAGTCAGAAGCATCCTGAATACGGATTAATTAGTCCGATGCAAATGAATGCTGATTTGTATCATATTGACAAAAACTTTTGTAACGGATTATTCGACTATCAGAACAAAGAAGTTATAAATGATATATACAATAATAATTTGAAGGACATTTATGAAACGACGCCTTTCGTTATGGCAGCTCATTGGTTCCTGACAAGAAGATGCATTGAAAAGGTCGGATTATTTTCACCAACATTTAAACATTATGGGGAAGATTGCAATTTCGCGGACAGAGTATTGTTTCATAAATTCAAAATTGGAGTATCGCCTCAGCTAAAAGTAGTTCACGACAGAGGGGAACGAATAGATAGTCCCCAAAAAATAATGTATATGGAATATTTGAATTATGTATGCGTTTTTTCAAATCCATTGAACACTAGGTATTTCGCGTCATTTGCCAAAATGATAGCGGTGTTTGTAAAACATACGATTGAATATAAATCGCTAAGGACAATTCTGTACTTTTATCGCCTTCTTTTTAATCTGCCACAAATATTAAAAAACAAAAAAATATCAATATTTACGCATTGTGCATTTTATAAATAAGAATGATTACAACAAGGACAGAATTACATCATTATTTGGATTTGGACAAAAAGGCAAATGGTTATGAGAATAATTTTGTTTTCAAGGAGTATTTAAAAGGGAACATCTATTACGCCACGCTTTGGAATCAAATAAAAAAACTTAGGAAGTTGGAATATGCCCAAAATAATTATAAAAGCAAAGGTGGGGTATTTAGATTGTTACGTTTTTGGGTTAGGAAGTTTTTTTATTTCAGATTATGTCTGAAAAATGGAATTTATATTTGTCCAAATGTCTTTGATAGTGGATTGCGTATAGAACATCCTGGTTTTGTGTGGGTTGACAACTCATCAGTAATTGGGAAAAATTGTACTATATTACCGCGTGTTTTGTTAGGCAAGAAACATCCAGGTATTCAACCTCCGATGATTTTTATAGGCGACAATTGTTACATTGGTACAGGTTCTACAATCCTTGGACCAGTAAAAATAGGAAATAATGTTACCGTTGCGGCGGGGGCTGTTGTAGTAAAAGACGTGCCTGACAATTGTGTTGTGGCTGGCAATCCCGCCAAAATTATAAAGCATAAATAACTATGAAGTGTTTTTAATGTATTCATCGTTCAATAAAAATGTGGATAATATCATCTATAATAACAATTTTTTTAGCATATTTAGCTGAAAATAATTATAACAAAAAGGGGGTATATAAATTATTTCTATTCCTAATTGTTATAGTTAACACAATTATATGGGGACTTAGAGACATTGGTGTCGGAACCGACACCTTGAATTATATCGACTCATATTTTAATGCCGCAAAATCACTTACAAGTTTTAACGATTTTTTTTCTGTGTACACAGATAATTTTGATAAAGGATATTTACTCCTTGCGTATTTATCTTCATTATTTGGTGAAGAATCCAATTCTTTGATGTTTTTTACGGAATTATTTATTATGTCTTTTGTCGTAATGGGATTATATGAATTGAAACAAAAATATAATTATAGTATTACAGAGTTTATGTTTTTTTTTGTTGTGCTGTACCAAATTCACGTTATAAATCTAATGCGGCAATTTTGTGCAATATCCCTTTTATTTTGGGGATATACTTTATTGCTGCAAAACAAATACATATTATGGCTTGTATGTCAGATATGTGCGTATTATTTTCATTCAACATCCATTATTTTCATAACAATTCCATTTGCGTATATATTAATGAATACTACTAATACGTTTAAATCTATATATTTGTATATCGTTATAGGAATTGCATTAAGTTTTACAATTTTTAATGAATATATTTTATCATTCTTAGGAAATAATCACTTAGTCAAAGATACATATATCGATGTATATGGAAAGTATTCTCAGTTTAGTGCAGGCAGTAACAGGATTACTTTTTATATAAAAAATTTGTTGTTATTGACAATTATTTATTTACTTTACAAAAACAAGAATAATAAAAAAGAAGTCTTATATGTTTTATTTCTGACTTTTTGTTTAAATTTTTGTTTTCTATTATCCAATTATGTATTAACATCATTTGCAAGACTTTCTCACTACTTTTATTTTATGTTTATTACATATTTGGTAATAGCAGTAAAACAACAAAAAAAGACAATTAAAAGTCTATACAATATATTCATTGGAATTTCAATTTTTTCTTTTTTAAGGGAACTCTACACAAACTATTATGGAGACTATGACGATTACAACTATCTTTATCTTGTCTATAAATCTCAAATATTAGGAATAGAATAAAAAATGATTGTATGTTGTTATGTCTATGAAAACAAAATTTTTATATGTTTTGGTGTCTAATTTAGCAGATTATTATTCAGAGCAGTGTTACCTGTCGATTTGTTCGCTCAAATTGAAGAATCCCAATGCATTCATTTCTTTGCTTGTTGATGAACAAACAGCACTGTATTTGGAACAACATTTCATAATACTTATCCAATCTGTAAATGAGTATAAGGTTGTAGCATTAGATCACCATCTTAGTAATAAAGAGAAATCGCGTGTATTGAAAAGTTCTATGCGGCAACAAATAAACGGTGATTTTTTATTTATTGATTGTGATACTGTAATATGTGATGATTTGTCTGAAATAGAACAAATCGAAGGTGATATTGCATGTGTGTTGGATTCACATATTTTAGTCAGTGATCATTGGGCGAAAGATTGGATGAAAAAGAATAATAAAAAATGTGGGTTTATAGAATCAATAACAAAAGAAAAACATTTTAATAGCGGCGTAATATATTGTAAAGATACTTCGCATACAAGAGTTTTTTTTGAAGATTGGTCAAGACTGATGAAGCAATCTATAGCTTCTGAAGTTTACATTGATCAACCAGCATTTAATCACGCGGATACAATAAACGGCAATTTAATAAAAGAATTACATGGTAAATGGAATTGTCAATTGGTTCAAGGTGGTGTCAAGTATCTTGCTGAAGCAAAAATCATACATTATTTTGCATCGCAAAAAAAATTTAGAAGTCCTTATCTGTTGGCAGACAAAAATATACTGAAAGACATTCGTAACAAAAAGGGATTATCAGAAAGATGTATTTCATTGCTAAATAATCCGAAAAATGTAATAGATGAAAAAACACGATTACTAAGCCCAGATGTACCTACGGAATTGTTTTTTCAACATCCTTTTTTTGAACTCGTATATATTTATAATAACCATAAATTGATTTACCAATTAATTCGGATTGTATGTTTCCTTTTGGGAAAATTACACAAATAATAATACTGCATTATTCCCATTATAATGTATGAGCATCCATCTTTAACAATTGCAGATTCTTATTATTTGGACATTTGTTCTTCTGATTTTAAAACTATCAGCTTTAATATCATAAAACAGGCCTATGCTCATCGTCAATTCCCGTTTCCTTACCCAGAAAATCACTGGCGTTCAACGTTTCGCAATTGAAATATCATTGCGACTAAAAGACTTGTTGAAAGAAAATGTGTCGTTTGTTGCACCAGGCAATGTCATTCAACCGAAAATTGCAGAACAGCTTAATGTGCAAATCGTAGGAAAACATACAGGTCATATATGGGAACAGTGGGATTTGCCTCGATATTTGAAAAAAAATGGGAGTCCTTTGTTGCTGAATTTGTGCAATTTAGCTCCGTTGCATTATAACAATAAAATATCAACAATTCATGATGTTTCATTTGTTAGGTATCCGCAGACATTTTCAAAGAAATTTTTGTTATTTTACAATTTTATGATACCTAAGATAATATCATCTTCAAAAATGATTTTGACGGTAAGTGAGTTCTCAAAACGAGAGATAATTGATGTTTATGGAACTGAAGAAAATAAGATAGAGGTCGTTTATAATGCGGTAAATCAAAATTTTAAACCAATTAATCAATGAAAAAAACGAATGGTTATTTCTTAGCAGTTTCTTCATTGAATTATAGAAAGAACTTTGTTGTTGTATTACAGGCTTTTGATAAGTTTTGTGAATATCGTAACGAAGGAAATCTTCTTATAATTGGTGATTTGAAATGTGAATCGTTTAATGGTATCGATATTTCACATTACAAACGAAACAGCCGTATAAAATTTCTCGGACGTGTAAGTGACGATGAACTTATCAGTTATTATCAAAATGCTGTTTGTTTTATTTTCCCATCATTGTACGAAGGATTCGGAATACCTGTTATTGAGGCTCAGGCATGTGGCTGCCCTGTTATTTCGTCCAATAGTAGTTCTCTTCAGGAAGTGTTAGACGAAAGTGCAATAATGTGTAATCCAACGGATATTGAAGGTTTTGCCAATGCTATGAAATCGATATATGAAGATGACACTCTGAGAAACACCATCATCAGCAAAGGTTTTGAAAATGCAAAACGCTTTTCGTGGGAAAAAAGCGCAAGAAAAATTGTATCCATAATTACAATTTAAATTATGTCTACTTATAAACTTCTTTGGCTTTCATCCCTGCGTGGTCTGATGGTTTTCCTTGTTTTTTTAAGTCATCAGACATATTTAGGATTGCCGTATGATGCGAATTTTGTAATTGGCAGGATTGGCGTTGCAGGATTCTTCCTTATGGCGGGATATTTGGCTTTGTCATCGCTGCGGAAACGCTCTGTATGTCAATTTGTTTTCAATCGATTTCTGAGGATTTATCCTATATTCTGGTTGCTTGCAATTGCAACATGGTCTTTGACGGACAGCTTTTCTTTCTCAACATTACTTGCAAATATGACATTATTCCATCAGTTTATTGGTTTCGAACAAATAATTGGTGCAAGTTGGATGTTGCCGATTATGGTTGTTTTTTTGGGAATACTGGCTGTCTTTCACAACAAAATAGAAAAGCATTTAAATATGCTTTTTGCTATATTAGCATTGGGTGCAATTGTGTTGGGCATACTGCGATACGCCACAGGGAAACCTTTCCCAACGGCTTTTTTTCTCCTGCAACTTTTGGGTCTCATTGGATTTCTTTGGAAAAAACAAGAAGCCTTGCCATTGAAATATATTGTCTCCTTTGAGATTGTTCTTGTAGTAGCATCTTTGTTGTCGTATGGGGAAAAAGTTATATGGTATTTCGTGGCATATAATATCGGTGGTCTCCTTTTCGGTTTATTTATGAAAAAGAATTTGTCGTCTAAAGTATTAGATAAATTCGGGTCATTGGGATTCACATTTTTTTTAGGAGCGGAAATCCCGACATTAATGCTTGGAAAAATCGGTATAAATTTGGACGAAGTCAATCCCTATTTACATTTCGTTATTAGTTTTTGTTTGACACTATTGTTGTCATATTTCATAACAAAATGGATAGAGAATCCATTACTTGCGTGGGGAAAGAAAACAGAAAATGAAAGATTAAAATAAAAACAATTGTTAATCTACAATGCGCATCCTCCATACCTCAAAATATTACTTTCCCTATATCGGCATTTTTTGTAAAAAAAATTTTGTCAAATAAAAAAATATCCGTAATATTGCACCACTATGGACAAGATAGAGCTATCGGACATATTGAAGGGATTGCCGGGCATATCGTCGGTGGAGGGTGCTAATCTCCACGAAAACTGCGTGGTAGAACTTCATCGACACAATCATTCGTCGCCAACAACATTACAATTGTCTGGCGAAAGAGATGTCAATGTTTGTTTGGTATGGACAGACAGTTTCGACGACGTACTTGACAGGACATACGCCGACAGACAATGCTCTATTGAACGCTCAGCTGTGTGTATCAGCGTATTACTTGCCTTGAAACTCACCGATTATACGGTGATAGAACGTTCGCGCAAAGGTACAGGATTTGATTATATGCTTGGCTATAAAGACGACTTCTTTTATAATCCGAAGGCTCGTTTAGAAATATCTGGCATCAGCGAGGAAAAACGTTCCAATACGCTGAAAGCAAGGTTCGAGCAAAAATCACGGCAGACAGATATTTCCGACTCGTCCAATATGCCGGCATACATATCAATTGTGGAGCTAAAAACACCACAGGCACTGTTCAAACAAAAGACACAAAAAGGATGAAAGACATAAGGACATTACATAATGAGGCAATGGATTTAGCTTTGCAGGGAGACATCGCCGCCGCACGTGCCGACGGAAAGGACGATGCCAGTCGTTATTATGCAATGGCCTTTGAAAAGGAGCAGGAGGCGGCGCTTCTTGCAGATTTTCTTCACAATCCGGAACCTGGATTGTCGATATTGTACCGCAGTGCAGCGAGTCTCGCACTCCAATGTGGAAAACTTAGGGAAGCAGAACGGCTTGTGGCAAAAGCACTTAGCGGCAACCCATCTTCTGAAATAGCAACCGAACTCCGTGACTTGCTGCATCAAATTTATGCCGAAGCAGACGACAAATCCGATGAAATCTACGAAGTACGGATTACGGCGGCTCAACGTCCCAAAATTCAGATACTTGTACAGCAACTCGGACTTCCCGTGGTATCAGTTCGCAAAGCAATGGGACACGTTGCTCTATAAAACTTATTTTGCTATTACTTTCGTTGAAGGATTAACCAACTTTTATATTGAGGATTCAAATCAAAAGAGTTAGTTTTTATTTAAACAGTTGTAAAATATATCGCACATAACTCTTATTATCTTCAACAAAGATAAATAATACATTACATATAATATTCTATTATATGCGCATCCTCCATATCTCAAAATATTACTTTCCCTACATCGGCGGCGTGGAAAACATCTGCAAATACATCGCCGACAACACACAAAATCACGAAGTTGCTATATTGTGTTTCAACGATGGGAAAAAGAACGTTATTGACGAAGTGGATGGCATCAAAGTCTATCGTGTAGGCAATTGGCTTAACATTTCGCGGCAGGCGTTGTCGTTGAGATATTTTTCGATGATGAAAAAAGCATTGCGAGAGTTTAAGCCTGACGTAATACAATTTCATTGGGCAAACCCATTTCCCGCATCAATACTTTTGACGTTGATGCCCAAAGACGTGAAACTGATTGTGCATTGGCACATGGATATTATCAAACAGTCTGTGATATACCGCTTTATAAAGCCCATTGAAACTGCATTGCTAAAAAGGGCAGACATCATCGTTTGTACAAGTCCTTGCTATGCAGAATACTCGCTGCCATTACAGCCTTTCAAAGACAAAATTCGGATAGTACCAAATGCTATGGACGAATCAAAATTTAATCTTTCCGACAATGACGAGATTAGTAATTGAACAGTTGAAGGAGAAATACAATCACAAGAAAATTGTTTTCTTTGTAGGAAGGCATATTGAGTACAAAGGACTTCCATATTTGATTGACGCTGAGAAGTTTGTAAAATCAGATTGCGTATTTTTGATTGCTGGCAATGGACCTCTGACTGAAAAGATAAAATCGTCTTGTCAATCGAAGCGTGTATTCTTTGTTGGAAGGCTGTCCGATGACGAATTGCTGCAATATCACTACGCTGCCAATGTTTTCGCATTTCCATCAATTACCAAAAACGAAGCTTTTGGTGTCGCACTTGCAGAGGCAATGTATTGTTATACTCCCGCCGTCACTTTCACGATAGAAGGAAGTGGTGTCAATTGGGTCAATCTCAATGGGATAACAGGTATCGAATGTCCTAATCGCGACTCAAAGGCATTCGCAGCCGCCATTGACACAATTCTCTCTGACGATGCACTTGCCGCAAAATACGCAAAAGCTGCGCACGAAAGAGTGGCGGAGAATTTTACGATTAACAAAATGATGGAAAAAATGAACGAAGTGTATAAGGAATTGGAATAATTCACGGTAATTTTTGTTCAAAAAAGCCACCGTAAGGCGGTAATTAACGTTCAAAAAACAACGAATATGAAACCCATAAATATCTCCGTCGCAGGCACTGGCTATGTCGGCCTATCGATGGCGACGCTGCTATCGCAGCACCACGATGTGACTGCCGTTGACGTAATTCCTGAAAAGGTCGAAAAAATCAACAAGCGCATTTCGCCGATTCAGGACGAGTACATTGAGAAGTTTTTTGCTGAAAAGACGCTACGTCTGACAGCAACACTTGATGGTGCAACGGCTTATAAGGATGCGGATTTTGTGATAATCGCCGCGCCGACTAACTATGACCCAGTGAAAAACTTCTTTGACACGCACTGCATTGAGGATGTCATAGACCTTGTTCTGAGCGTCAACCCCGATGCCGTGATGGTCATCAAGAGTACGATTCCTGTGGGATATTGCCGCAGCCTTTATATAAAGTACGCCGCAAAGGGTGTCAAAAAATTGAACCTTCTGTTTTCGCCGGAATTTTTGCGCGAGTCTAAGGCACTGTACGACAACCTCTATCCGTCGCGCATCATTGTCGGTATTCCAAAAATCATCAACAAACCCGAGTTCAAGGATGAGAACGACGCCATACAACGCCTTGCTGACGTGAAATTCCTCGAAGAAAAGGCGCGTCAGTTCGCGGGATTGTTGCAGGAAGGCGCGGTGAAGAAGGACATCGACACGCTCTTTATGGGTATGAAGGAGGCGGAGGCGGTGAAACTTTTTGCCAACACTTACCTTGCATTGCGCGTAAGCTATTTCAACGAACTTGACACATACGCCGAGGTCAAAGGTCTTGACACACAGTCGATTATTACTGGCGTTGGACTCGACCCGCGCATTGGCACGCATTACAATAATCCGAGTTTTGGATATGGCGGCTATTGTCTGCCGAAGGACACAAAACAGCTTCTCGCCAACTATGCCGATGTGTCGCAGAATATGATG
>JAEEGL016302022.1_pt1 | contig 18534 bp, 13 predicted proteins | sample 9134231 | NCBI WGS metagenome assembly JAEEGL01 (sample SAMN16246548, study PRJNA631951) | gut metagenome | biome: gut microbiome; feature: rumen; material: fiber-attached | host: Bos | place: Iran: Karaj | collected 2018-10 | reverse complement strand
CTTTTTTTCTCTTTTTTGCAAAAAAGATGTATATTTGCATTGTATTTACACACAAGTCAGAATATGAGCACACAAGCAATGAGCAAGGTCATCGCAGATTACTTCAAGACTCAGCCCGTCTTGAAAGCATGGTTGTTCGGCTCCTATGCCCGTGGCGAGGAGACACCGATTAGTGATGTGGATATCCTCGTTCAATTCGACGAGGGAGGTATCAGTCTTCTGAAACATGCCGCAATGATTTGTGAATTGGAAGAGATACTTAATCGTCCCGTGGATATAGTGCAAACTCGTCGGCTGCAAAGTCACCAGCCATTTCAATGGATGGTGACTGCAAACCGACGAAATGGCAGAAGATGTGAAAACGGCACGTTTTTTGCTGGGTACTTAAAAAAAGGAAATTCACAAAAAAATACTGCAATGATGGAACAGGACATTCATATTGAGGACGAGGAACAGCAGGATGTTCCCGCAGAGGAAGGAGCCACACAGCCGGAGGACACTCAAGACGGCGTGACGAATGAGGCTGAGACGGCGAGAGAAGAGGAGCGAGACCCGCTCGACGTGGCTCTTGAGGAGATTGCCTCGCTGAAGGACAAATACCTGAGGCAGGTGGCAGAGTTTGACAACTACCGCAAGCGTACGCTGAAAGAGCGTGCTGAGCTGATTCTGAACGGTGGCGAGAAGACCATCGTGGCACTGCTTCCTGTTATTGACGACATGGAGCGTGCCATGGCCAACGGAGAGAAGACCGACGACCCGCAGGTGCTGCGTGAGGGCATGGAGATTATCTATCACAAGATGATGAAGACCCTGGAAGGAATGGGCGTGAAGAAAATTGTCACGGAAGACGCCGACTTCGACACCGACGTGCACGAAGCCGTGGCCATGGTGCCTGGCATGGGAGATGAGAAGAAGGGAAAGGTGATAGACTGTATGACAACGGGCTATATGCTGAACGATAAAGTAATCCGCCACGCCAAGGTGGCCGTAGGTTCTTAGGCAGATGAATAAGAGAGACTATTATGAGGTGCTGGGCATCTCGAAGACGGCTTCGGAAGACGAGATTAAGAAGGCCTACCGGCAGATAGCCATCAAGTACCACCCCGACCGCAATCCCGGGGACAAAGAGGCAGAGGAGAAGTTTAAGGAGGCTGCAGAAGCCTACAATGTGCTGCACGACCCGCAGAAGCGCCAGCAATACGACCAGTTCGGTTTCAACGGACCGTTTGGCGGTGGCGGCTTCGACGGCTTCGGAGGCACGTCGATGAACATGGACGACATCTTCTCGATGTTCGGCGACATCTTCGGCGGCCACGGCTTTGGCGGATTCGGACGACGCTCCGCGCAGACCCAGCATCACCGGGGGAGCGACCTGCGCCTGAAGGTGAAGCTGACGTTGGAGGAGGTCAACCAGGGCGTGACTAAGAAGTTCAAGGTGCGCAAGGATGTCACCTGCACCCACTGCCACGGCACTGGTGCCGAAGACGGCAGCAGCAGGGAGACCTGCCCCACCTGCCACGGCTCGGGCATCATCACCCACACCACGCAGAGCATCTTCGGCATGATGCAGACCCAAGGCGTGTGCCCCACTTGTCAGGGAGAGGGACAGGTCATCAAGAACAAATGTCATAAATGCGGCGGAACGGGCATCATCAAGGGCGAGGAAGTGGTGGAAATCAACATCCCCGCCGGCGTGGCCGACGGCATGGTGGTCAGCGTCCCGGGCAAGGGCAATGCCGGAGAACACGGAGGCGTCAACGGCGACATCCAGGTGTTTATAGAAGAGGTGGAGCACGAGACATTCGTCAGAGATGGTAATGACTTGATATACAGTCTGCTGCTCGACTTCCCCACGGCAGCGCTGGGAGGCGAGGTCGACATTCCCACCATTGACGGAAAGACGCTCAAGGTGAAAATAGACAGCGGCACACAGCCTGGAAAGACCATGCGCCTCAGAGGAAAAGGCTTGCCTGCCGTGCAAGGCTATGGGTCGGGTAGGGGAGACCTGGTGGTAAACATCAGCGTGTATGTGCCCAAGACGCTTTCGAGAGAGGAGCGTAAAGCCTTGGAGAGCTTCAAGGACAGCGACAACTTCAAGGGTGACAGCCAAACGAAAGACAGCATCTTCAACCGTTTTAAGAACTACTTTTCATGACGTACCCGGAGGTTGTTGACTATCTGTTTGCCCAGACGGCAAACTACGAGCGGCAGGGAAATGCTGGCTACAAGCCAGGGCTGGATAACATGCTGCAGCTGGACGAACACTTCGGCCATCCGCACAGGAAGTTCCGCTCCATTCATGTGGCAGGAACAAACGGCAAGGGGTCGGTGTCGCACATGCTTGCCGCGCAGCTGACAGTACTTGGATACAGGGTAGGGCTCTACACCTCGCCTCATCTTCTTGACTTCAGGGAGCGTATCCGCGTGAACGGAGAGCCGGTTCCTGAAGACTATGTGGTGCGTTTCGTCGAGAATGAGCGGATGTTCCTGGACTCGTTGAAGCCGTCGTTCTTTGAAATAGCCACGGCTATGGCTTTCAAGTATTTCGCAGAGCAGGACGTAGACATCGCTGTCGTAGAGGTGGGGCTGGGCGGCCGGCTTGACTCCACGAACATCATCACGCCGATTTTCAGTATTATTACTAATGTGTCGTCCGACCATACCCAGCTGCTGGGATCCACCCTGGTGGAGATAGCAACGGAGAAGGCGGGCATCATGAAGAAGGACGTGACGACCATCATCGGCGAGGCGACCCCCGAGACACGGCCTGTGTTCGAAGCTATAGGAAAGGTGACGGGGGCGAAGCTCATCTTTGCCGAAGACAATGTCATCACCACGCTCGTGGACCCGAAGCCCGGCGACCGGGGACAGCGCTATAAGAGTGTCTACGGCATGACGTACACCTGCGAACTGACAGGAGCTTTCCAGGTGAAGAACATGAACACGGTGGCTCATGCGCTCGTCGTACTGATGAACCTGGGTTACATCTGCAGCTGTGAGAACCCCCGGAACTTGCAGAACATCGCGAAAGAGCTGAATGCGGCTTTCATGAATGTGACACGCTTGACAGGACTGATGGGCCGATGGCAGAAGGTGAGTGAAAAGCCTACCGTGGTCTGTGACACAGGTCACAATCTGGGCGCTTGGGAATACCTGGGAAAAGAGCTTGAAAAGGAACGGAGAAAATGTCATGAGATGCGTGTCGTCTTCGGCATGATGGAAGACAAAGACATTTATGCAGTTATGCAGCTGCTGCCCAAGAAAGCACGCTATTTCTGGACAAAAGCCCAGTCTAAACGTGCTTTCCCTGAGACATCGCTGAAAATCTTCGGCGGTCAGTTCGGCCTGGAAGGCGACTGCTATCCCACGGTGAAAGAAGCCTGCGACGCCGCCATGGATGGGGCACAGACAGACGATTTCATCTTTGTGGGAGGAAGCAATTATGTGGTGGCAGAATACCTCAAGACACACTCCTGACAGACTATTTAGTTATCTTTAACAAACATTTTTTGCCGATATGCTTGCGCATGTCGGCTTTTTGTTGTATTTTTGCAACTAGATTTTACCAAAACATAAGTATTATGGCAAACGTAACAGAAAATGCGAATCTCTGTGGTTTGAAGCGCGAAGACTTCCAGACCACTATTAACGGTAAGAAAACTGACCTCTACATCCTTCGCAACCGCAAGGGCTTTGAGGTGGCAATCAGCAACTACGGTGGAGCTGTCTGCTCCATTATGGTGCCCGACAAAGAGGGCAAAGTGGGCAATGTCATTCAGGGATACGACAGCATCCAATCGCTCGTCAATGCTCCCGAGCCATTCCTCTCCACGCTCATCGGACGGTTTGGCAACCGCATCTGCCACGGGCAGTTCACGCTGAACGGCAAGGACTATCAGCTGGCCGTCAACAATGGCGTGAACCATCTGCATGGCGGTCCCACCGGTTTCCATTCCAAAGTATGGGATGCCCGCCAGATGGGTCCCCGCTCGCTGGCCCTGCACCGCATCTCCAGCTATGGCGAGGAAGGCTTCACCGGCGAGGTGGATGTCACTGTGGAGTTCACCTGGAGCGATGACAACGAGCTGATTATCGAGTACATGGCATCGACCAACAAGAAGACCATCATCAACCTTACCCACCATGCATTCTTCTCGCTGACAGGCACGGCCGATCCCACGCCGACCATCGACGACCAGATACTGGAAATCAACGCCGACTTCTATATCCCGACCGACGAGACGGCCATCCCCACGGGCGAGATTCTGAAGGTGGCAGGTACGCCTTTCGACTTCCGTACGCCTAAGGCCATTGGCAAGGACATCGATGCCGACGACGAGCAGATAAAGTTCGGCAACGGCTATGACCATAACTATGTACTGAACAAGCGCGAAGAAGGCGAGCTGAGCTTCGCCGCCCGCGTGACTGACCCGAAGAGCGGCCGCACGCTGGAGTGCTACACCACTGAGCCGGGTGTGCAGCTCTACACCGGCAACTACCTGACCGGGGACTACAAGGGAGCCAACGGCGCCACCTTCCCACGCCGCTCAGCCCTCTGCCTGGAGTGCCAGCACTTCCCCGACAGCCCCAACCGTCCCTATTTCCCCAGCGTCGTGCTCAACCCGCACCACCGCTACAAGCAGAAGACGATTTATAAGTTCGGTATCGCAGAATAACATTATTTATATAAATAAAGCTATGACACAAGAAAAGAACAACAGCAAGCTGATTGCTATTATCACGATGTGTTTCATCTTCGCGATGATCAGCTTCGTAACGAATATGGGCGCTCCCTTTGGCAACATTTGGGGCTTCACCTATCCCTTTGCCAAGGCGTGGGGTAACTTGATGAACTTCGCTGCCTATCTGTTCATGGGTATTCCTGCCGGTAAGATGCTGATTAAGTACGGATACAAGAAGACCGCCCTCATCGCCCTTATCGTAGGCATTGTCGGCCTGGCTCTTCAGTACCTGTCGAGCATTGCAGGCGACGCCACCTATGTCTTCACCTACGACGGCATCCCCGTGGCTCTCAACCTGATTATCTACCTGCTGGGTGCTTTCATCTGTGGCTTCTGCGTCTGCATGCTCAACACGGTGGTGAACCCCATGCTGAACATCCTGGGTGGCGGTGGCAATAAGGGCAACCAGTACATCCAGATTGGCGGAACGATGAACTCGCTCACCGCTACGCTCACTCCGCTGCTGACAGGTCTGCTTGTAGGTACCGTGACCGCAGATACGAGCATGAGCAATGTGGCTCCCTTGCTGTTCATCGGCATGGCCGTGTTCGCCATTTCTTTCTTCATTATCAGCCGCGTGGACATTCCTGAGCCTACATTGGGCAAGGAGCAGCCAAAGTATGAGCGCAGCCCGCTGGCATTCCGTCACTGCCTGCTGGGGGTCATCGCTATCTTCTTCTATGTGGGCGTAGAGATTGGCATCCCCATGGAGCTGAACTTCTACATCACCGACCTGAACTTTGAGGGGTCTGCCGCCATCGGCGGCACGCTGGCTGCCAGCTACTGGATTATGATGCTCGTGGGACGTGCCACCAGCAGTGCCATCTCTGGTAAGGTGTCCACGTCGTTGCAGCTCACCGTCGTGTCGAGCGTGGCCATCGGCCTGTTGCTCATCGCCATCTTCCTGCCCGAGAGCGTATCATTCGCATTCAAGGGTCACGACATTCCCGTAAAAGCCATCTTCATCGCCCTCTGTGGCCTTTGCACCTCAATCATGTGGGGTGGCATCTTCAACCTCTCCGTCGAGGGGCTGGGCAAGTACACCGAGGCCGCCAGTGGCATCTTCATGACCATGGTCGTAGGTGGTGGTATCATGCCGCTCATTCAGGAGGCTATTGCCAAGAGCGCCGGCCCCATCGCCTCCTACTGGCTCGTCATCGCCATGCTGGCATATATCCTGTTCTACGCTGTCGTTGGCAGTAAAAACGTGAACAAAGATATTAAAGTTGACTAATTATTAACCCTCTAAAACTAATTACATTATGGACATTGAATTCGTAAGGAGCAGATTTATTAAACATTTCGATGGTAAAACTGGAAATGTATACCATTCTCCCGGACGTATTAACCTGATTGGTGAGCACACCGACTATAACGGTGGCTTCGTATTCCCCGGCGCAGTTGACAAGGGCATCATGGCTGAGATGCGTGCCAACGGTACGGAAGACACCGTGATGGCCTATGCCATCGACCTGAAGGATCGTGTGGACTTCCACCTCAACGACCCCGCTGGCCCCCGTGCCTCCTGGGCCCGCTATATCTATGGTATCTCCAAGGAGATGCAGAAGTTGGGCGTTCCTGTGAAGGGCTTCAACATTGCTTTCGCTGGCGACGTGCCCCTCGGTGCCGGCATGTCTTCCAGTGCCGCTATGGAGAGCTGCTTCGCCTGTGGCCTGAACGACATCTTCGGCGAGAACAAGGTGGAGAAGTGGGATATGGTGCTGGCCGGACAGGCTACCGAGCACAACTACTGCGGTGTGAACTGCGGCATCATGGACCAGTGTGGCAGCGTCTTCGGCAAGGCAGGCTGCCTGATGCGTCTCGACTGCCGCTCTCGTGAGTTCGAATATTTCCCCTTCAAGCCCGAAGGCTATCGCCTGGTGCTGCTCGACAGCGTGGTGAAGCATGAGCTGGCCGGGTCGCCCTACAACGACCGTCGCAACTCTTGTGAGAACGTGGTGAAGCACATCGCCGCCAAGCATCCCGAAGGCAAGTTTGAAACCCTGCGCGACTGCACATGGGAGCAGCTGGAGGAAGTACGTGCCGAGGTGGGCGAGGAAGACTACACCCGGGCACACTTCGTGCTGGGCGAGAAAGACCGCGTGCTGGCAGTCTGCGATGCCCTGCTTGCAGGCGACTATGAGACCGTAGGCAAGAAGATGTACGAGACCCACTACGGCCTGTCGAAGGAGTATGAGGTGAGCTGTGAGGAGCTGGACTACCTGAACGATATTGCCAAGGAGAACGGCGTCACCGGCAGCCGCATCATGGGCGGTGGCTTTGGCGGATGTACCATCAACCTGGTGAAGAACGAGCTTTACGACAAGTTCATTGCCGACGCCAAGCAGAAGTTCGCAGCCAAGTACGGTCACGAGCCGAAGGTCTACGACGTGGTCATTGGCGACGGCTCACGCAAGCTTTGCTAATATGTTTCAAATAGACCGGTCATACATCGAAAACGTCAACCTTGAGTCGCTGCAGAGTCGCATCTGGGACATCCGCAGCGACTTCAAGGATGACCCGACCCTGCCCCACATCGAGAACTACGGCACCACGGAGGAAGCCTTTGAGGCATATCTGGAGAAGAAACAGAAGTTTGAGGATTTCAAGGACACATGGCGCAGCCGTGGCATGCTCGTCTTCGGCTCCGTCTTCCTGCTCACGGTGGCTGCTTTCAGCCTCTTTGTCAAGGGTGCCACATGGGAGGCCTACGCCACCGGCTTCATGCTCTGCATGCTAGTGTATATGGTCTATATGACTATCGTAGCCTTCCGGGGAAGGAAGTTCCAGCACAATCCTAACGAGACATTTATCAAGGCTCTCCTCTTCTGGGACGAGAACAGGGAGGGGTGAGATACGAGAATTGAGCTTTGAGAATTCCATATACCATATTAATAATGGCCATTGCGCTGTGCAGTTGCCGTGATGAAGCTGGCACTTCCTCTTATGCAGCCAAAGATTTGTCGACAGATTCCAACGCCCAGCTCTCAATTCTCAAATCTCAGCACTCCACTTTCACCCCCCATATCTCAACGCTCAAATCAGCAGAGATAAAATACTACCTGGAGCGGCACGACCCTCGTGACGAAGGCTTCGACATGGTGGTGCGCTATGCAGAACATGGCGACTCTTCCATGGCAGTCTATTTGCCACAAGGCCGGCTTTCACTCGTTTCCACGCTGTCGCCCCATCGTGGGAAAGCGTTGATTCGTGACAGACAGCGCCGCGTCGTCATCGGATACCTTCAGGCCGATACGCTGGTCAGCGGTGTACGTATTGACAGCACCGGCTTCTATGCCGGACAGATGAACCGCCAGGCTGAAGCATGGGGACATGGCTTCTACTGCTCGTCCGACGGTACCTACTTCGAGGGCTGCTGGGAGCACGACCAGCGTGAGGGCTTCGGCCTGAGCATCGGCTCCGACCATCTGAAAGTTGGTGCCTGGCAGCGCGACCAGTTCAAGGGCGAGCGTATGGGCTATCACAGCCAGCGCATCTATGGCATAGACATCTCCCGCTACCAGCATGAGAGAGGCCGACGGCACTTCCCCATCGCCTGGAACCGGTTGCGGGTATGGCATTTGGGTAGCCGCATTAGTCAGGAGCGTGTCCACGACACGGTCGACTATCCAGTTTCATTCGTCTATATCAAAAGTACAGAGGGGGTTACTATCGAGAACAAATATTACGGAGCTGACGACCAGGCTGTCCGCAAGCAGGGGGTGCCAGTAGGCGCCTATCATTTCTTCTCCACCCGCACCTCGCCTGAGGAGCAGGCCCGCCATTTCCTTGTGAACACCCGCTTCCGCTCTGGCGACCTGCCCCCTATGCTCGATATCGAGCCCGGTGACCGGCAGATAGAAGAGATGGGCGGGCCGTTGCCGATGTTCGACGCCATCCGCCGCTGGCTGAACATCGTTGAACAGCATGTCGGCTGCCGCCCTTTGCTATACATCAATCAGCGTTTTGCCAACCTATATCTGCCATTGGCTCCCGACCTGAAACGTGACTACCATTTCTGGATAGCCCGCTACGGGGAGTACAAGCCCGACATCCATCTCGATATCTGGCAACTCTCCGGCGATGGTCGTGTGCAGGGCATCTACCCCGAGTGCGACCTTAATGTGTTCAACGGCTACGAAGGTCACTGGCAAGAATTCCTACGCAACTCCACCATCCCATGAAACATTATCACCAACTATGAAGAGAATAGCTATACAGGGAGAGATAGGGTCGTTCCACGACATTGCGGCCCATCAGTATTTCAACGGCGAACAGCTGCAGCTCATCTGTTGCCAGACGTTCGAACAGGTGTTCGGCCATGTACGGCGTGACCCCACCGTCATTGCCATGGCCGCCATCGAGAACACCATCGCAGGCAGCCTGCTCCACAACTACGAGCTGTTGCGCGACAGCGGCACCACCGTCGTAGGTGAGCATAAACTGCATATCACCCACAGCATCTGCTGTCTGCCGGAAGACTCTTGGGAAACCATCACCGAGGTGCACTCCCATCCTGTGGCACTGATGCAGACACGCCATTATCTGGCAGCACACCCGCAGCTGCGAGTGGTAGAGGCAGCCGACACTGCAGGAGCTGCCAAGATGATAGCCGAGGGAAACCACCGGGGCTGGGCTGCCATCTGCCATGCAGAAGCCGCCCGTCTCTACGGGCTGAAAGTCCTGGAAGACGGTATTGAAGACAACAAGCACAACTATACCCGCTTCCTCGTCTGCTCCATGCCGCAAAAAGCCGACATGCTGCGCCCGCTCGTAGAAACCAACAAGTCGAGCATCGTCTTTGCCCTCCCCCATGAGGAAGGTTCCCTTTCCGCCGTGCTGGCCATATTGTCGTTCTATAAAATCAACCTGACGAAAATACAATCGCTGCCCATCATCGGCCGCGAATGGGAATACCTGTTCTATGTGGACGTCACCTACAGCGACCTGACGCGCTACCGCCAGTCCGTCGATGCCATCATCCCCCTTACCCGCGATTTGAAAATACTGGGTGAATACTGTGTCAAACTGGATGGCTGATGCTGTCGTAATGAAAAAAAGAGAGGCATACAAAAAAAAGAAGGTTCAAAATTTGCGCATAACAAAAAAAATGAGTACCTTTGCAGCCGCAAATTGAAAAGGATGCACCCGTAGCTCAGTTGGTAGAGCACCTGACTCTTAATCAGGGTGTCCAGGGTTCGAGCCCCTGCGGGTGTACAAAAGACAGGGATTGCCGATATGGCTCAGTTGGTAGAGCAACGCATTCGTAATGCGTGGGTCCCCGGTTCGAGTCCGGGTATCGGCTCAAACAATCAGAAAACTTTTTAAGCGGGATTAGCACATCGGTAGTGCACGGGCTTCCCAAGCCTGGGAGGCGGGTTCGATTCCCGTATCCCGCTCTTCTGTGGAAGTTAGTGACCTACAACAATTCGAAGACACCTGTAGGTGTGTTACGCTTCAGAACCTCAAGCTTGAAATCCTTTCCTGCCACAATACCGTATTCACGCAATACTGCCTCAACGGTTTTGCGGGCTAATTCAGGGTGGTTGTTTTCCTCGCTCAGGTGGCAAAGCCAAACACGCTTCAGCTTCTCAGTCATGTTTTCGGCAATAGCCTTACCGCACTCCTTATTGCAAAGGTGTCCCGTCTTGCTCTGAATGCGCACCTTCAGATGCATGGGATAGTTTCCATGCATCAGCATTTCCTCGTCGTGATTGGCCTCAATTACCAGATAGTCAGCCCGCGATATATAGCTGCCTATTTCACTCGTTATCTCACCAGCATCAGTAATAATACAGAAGGTGACGCCCTGTACCTCAATTTGATAGCCCACATTCTCGGAGGCATCGTGAGGAACGCTGAAGGGGGTGATGTGGAACTGTCCTAAATCCAAGGGTTCGCCCGGCACAACCATGCATTTCATGTCGGATGCCAGTTTTCGCTGAACACAATAGTTACGGTCGATGCCTTTATGTACGTCTAAGGTGGCATGGACGGGCAAATGGAGTTCATGGCTAATACTACCTACAGACTTAATGTGGTCTGCATGGTCATGGGTAATCAGAATATGATGAATTGAACTAAGGCTCAGGCCAAAGTCTCTGAAATGCTTCTTCAATGTTCTAAACCCAACTCCAATGTCAATAATCAGTCCTTCTGTTTCGGTCCACAGATAGTAGCAATTTCCGCTACTTCCGCTTCCAAAGGATATAAATCGTAGCATTATATTTGTTATTTTCTGCAAAAGTACAAAATTTATCGTAATTGTTATACATAATTCATAATTATTGCCTACCTTTGTACTTTATTAAGAAATATGACATGAAGAAATTCGCTTTGTTTTTGATGGTCGTCATAGCTCTATGGGGGTGTGAAACAGATAGTTCTGACATCGACAAAAAGGTACGTGAAGTAGCATCAGCATTTGCCGAGGCCTACTTCAACTATGATTTCGAGGAAGCCCTCAAATGGGTGACCGACGACTCGGAAAAGTGGCTACGCTTTGCCGCCACAAATATATCGCAGGAAGACGTAGACTCGCTTAATGCCCAAATGAAGGCTGCCACCGTGGAAGCCGACGAGGTTAGCTACATAGACGACAAGACGTTGACTGTAGGTATCACCGTTAAGGACTTCCTGCTGAAGGATACTGTGGGGAGGCCAGGGCACATCGAAAATGAAGCGAAATACAATCTGACAATTGTCAAACAAGGCAGGAAATACCGTGTCAGAATGGCATGCCTACCGCAAAATGAAAGGCGAAGTCACGACTGATTCTTGGGTGCACTATTGGGAAGTGCTGTTCTTCATCATAGGCAGGATTAACAGCCTTCATGCCTAAGTCGAAGCGTACGATGAAATAGTCGAAATTGAAACGGAAGCCCAGGCCGTAGTTGGCGGCAATCTGGTCGGGAAAATCCTTAAGGGTCAATTGTCCACCCGGCTGATCGGGATAGTCACGCAACGTCCAGATGTTACCAGCATCGACAAAGAGAGCACCATCCAGTTTCCAGAACAAATGCGTACGGTATTCCACATTCAGGTCAAGCTTCACGTCACCCGTTTGGTTAATAAAGTCAATACGCCCGTCAGTACCTTTATATCGTCCAGGACCTATTCCACGTACCGCCCAGCCTCGAAGCGAGTTGGCACCACCCGAGAAGTAGCGTTTCTCGAAAGGCAACAGCGTAGAGTTACCGTAAGGATAGGCAATGCCCAACCCAAAATGGAACACCAACTGGTTGCTGAAGTCGAGCTGCAAGCGGCGCGTAAAGTCGAAATCACCTTTTATATATTGTGCATAGGCGATATTGAAAATTTTATATTGACCCTGGTCATTGGTGCGGGCATCAAAGAGCTTTGACATCAGGTTAAATATATTTCCCGAAGTCTCAATGTTTGTCTTTAGTGCCGTACGTCCGTTGTTGTAGGCAAAGCCGAAACCTGTCTTTGCAATGAACAGGTCTTCGTAGTTGTAGCGCAGAATGGCATTGCGCGATGTGACATCATCGAGATAACGCTCCTTAAAGGTCTGACTAATCCACGGCATCAGCACGTAGTTGATGTCGAGCATGTCAAGCTGGTACTGACAGAGGCTGGAAGCTGGTGCCCATCTATAGCGCCAAGCTGCCGACCACAACCTGCGATGAAATTCTGGGCGATCCTGCATGTCGTAGAGCACCGACACCTCACTCGTGGCATTCACGACACGTCGAGTGGCGGCACTAACGAAGGGCATGATGAATCGTGGGAACTTCAAGCGTGTCTCCAAGCTATACTCTATAAAGTCCTGATTACTATAACCTTCCAAACCTTTGATAGCTTCATACGCACCACGCAGTTCTACCGACAGATTCTCAGAACCCCTGAAAAGATTGTTGTTCTGATAAGTCAGTGTGGCAGCTGCACCAAGATCGCCTGCAGTATTGGTTCCCTCTGGCTGAAAACTCACCGTTGAGGGCTTGTTGGTCTGCAAACTGATGTTACAATCGAGGAGCGAAGTGTCAGGGACTTCCACAAACTGAATGTTCGTATATTTTACCGCCCCGAGCCTTCCGAAATGGTTATAGGTGTTCTGCAGGTCACTCACAGAGTAATAGCCGCCTTCCTTGATATAGGTACTCTCGTTTAGCACCTTACGCCTCAGGTGGATGGTCGTATCGTTAGGGGCTCCACTCATAAACGACACCTTTCTTATATGATAGCGTGTGTGCAAAGTATCGAGACCCTCGCGAGTCAAGCTATTGCCCAACAGCAGTTTCACATTCACACGATTACCGCCACTAAGGGTATCAGCCTCATAGCGGATGTACTCCTTATGGAAGCGGTAATAGCCCTGATCATTCAGTAAACGGGTGATGCGTTTCCGTTCGAGGTCAAGTTCATCAACGCTAAACTGCCGACCGGTTATCAGTCTCTGGTTACGGGGGGCGTCCAAGTGCAGTTCATCCCTTATAATAGGGTCGTCAATCTGGTAGGAGACATCTCCTAAATAATAAGGTGTGCCAGGAAACAGCTTGAAATCCTCTGACAGCCGCTTACCCTTGATTCTTGTCCACAGCTCTACCCTACCGTTCATATAACCATTATTTTGCAAGTACATCTGCAAGTCGGATACAGTCATCGAAGCTTTGACAGAGTCATAGATTACCGGCGGCTCACCAATGCCACGAAGCAGACGGTTGTACCATCGTGAAGAGTCCCTGCCCGACAACGAGTATACGTGTAATGGCAATTTCACCAGCGAGAACCATTTCACATTATTCTGCTGGCGAGCATAGTTTTTCAGCTTGCTGCCATTCATGTCACGATAATGTCCGTCAACTTTCATATTGACATCATCAAGCAGATAAGAGCCATCTGGCACGTACTTAGTTTCAGCACATGCCACCAGCAGCATAGCCACCAGGAGAACGACACCAAAGTGTTTCAAGCGTTTGTCAATTTTCGGTCTGCAAAAGTACAAATTTAAAACGAAATCAGCAAAAAGAATAAGAAGAATTGGCAAAATACTATAATTTTCGCCAAAAAAGGGTGGATAAATCCGAAATAATTCGTAACTTTGCCAACTCATTTGATAAAAGTGTAATATTACAATAAACAAGATGAAAAGAGACAACCAAATCTTCGAGTTGATTGAGAAAGAGCATCAGCGCCAGTTGAAGGGCATCGAGCTGATTGCCAGTGAGAACTTTGTAAGCGATCAGGTGATGGAGGCCATGGGCTCGTACCTGACGAACAAGTACGCCGAGGGTTATCCCGGCAAGCGTTACTATGGCGGTTGCCAGGTAGTAGACGAGGTAGAGCAGCTGGCCATTGACCGCGTCTGCAAGCTCTTTGGTGCTGAGTATGCCAACGTGCAGCCTCACTCTGGTGCACAGGCCAACGCCGCCGTACTCTTAGCAGTACTGCAGCCGGGCGACACATTCATGGGTCTGAATCTGGCTCACGGCGGTCACCTCTCCCACGGTTCACTGGTGAACACGAGTGGTATCCTCTACAAGCCCGTAGGCTACAACCTGAACAAGGAGACTGGCCGTGTGGACTACGACGAGATGGAGCAGCTGGCCCTGGAGCACAAGCCCAAGTTGATTATCGGCGGTGGCTCTGCCTACAGCCGTGAGTGGGACTATAAGCGTATGCGTGAAATTGCCGACAAAGTGGGTGCTCTCTTGATGATCGACATGGCTCACCCTGCCGGTCTGATTGCAGCCGGACTGCTTGAGAATCCCGTGAAGTGGGCTCACATCGTGACCTCTACTACTCATAAGACCCTGCGCGGTCCTCGCGGAGGTATCATCCTGCTGGGTAAGGACTTCGACAACCCCTGGGGCCTGAAGACGCCAAAGGGTGAGATCAAGAAGATGTCGGCTCTGCTGAACAGCGCCGTATTCCCTGGTCAGCAGGGCGGTCCGTTAGAGCACGTCATTGCCGCCAAGGCCGTTGCTTTCGGTGAGGCTCTGCAGCCTGAGTTCAAGGAGTGGGCCAAACAGGTCCAGAAGAATGCCAAGGTACTGGCCGACGAACTGATTAAGCGCGGCTTCGGCATTGTCAGCGGTGGTACCGACAACCACTCTATGCTGGTCGACCTGCGTTCGAAATATCCCGACCTGACTGGTAAGGTGGCTGAGAACGCTCTGGTTGCTGCCGACATCACCGTTAACAAGAACATGGTACCGTTCGACTCTCGCTCAGCTTTCCAGACCTCTGGTATTCGTCTCGGCACTCCTGCCATCACTACCCGTGGTGCCAAGGAAGACCTGATGGTTCAGATTGCCGCCTGGATTGAGGAAGTACTCAATGCTCCTGAGGACGAGCAGGTCATTGCCTCCGTCCGTGCTCGTGTCAACGAGAAGATGAAGGAATATCCGCTCTTCGCCTATTAAGCTATTTTAAAGCTAAGCTATATGAAATTAAGACTACTAACAAGCGTGGCTGCCTGGTTGATGGCAGCCACGTTATGTACCGCAGCTGCGGTATGGACAGACGTTACCCAGGCTTTTATTACCAATGCAACATTCGACGAGGGTAACACAGACGGATGGATAACAGAGACACAAGGGGGCACCGTAGGACCCAGTGCAGGCTGCATGCGGTTCTACGACACCACCTGTACACTTAGCCAGCAGCTCAACAATCTGCCGAAGGGCAAATACCGACTGAGCGTACAGGGATTCTATCGAGCCTATGGCGACTCGTACGAGGCCTTTACAAATGGTTCAGAAAACATTACTGCCTATCTCTTTGCCGGTGACAACGCTACCAAGTTGCGTAGCGTCTACTCAGAGGGACTCAGGTGGCAGGGAACCGGCAACTGGCAAATCCATAACGACCAGTACTACCCTGACAACAGTTTAAGTGCCAACTATGCTTTTGAGAATAGACTCTACGAGGGTAACACCCTTGAGTTTGAGGCAGAGGGCAACATCACCATCGGTATCAGGTGTGAACAGCGCGAGTCCCAGAACTACTGCGTATTCGATAACTTCAAATTAGAATACTATGGTGAGACTGTCAAGGTGAGTGGCGTTGAGCTGAAACTTGACAACACAAAGCTGATCGTCGGCGAGACAGCCACCATCAATGCCACAATGACTCCGGCTCACGCTACGGCGGCAAAGCTGACATGGACTTCTGACAACAAAAAAGTGGCAACGGTCGACCAAAAAGGCGTTGTAACTGCAGTAGGTGAAGGAACAGCCGTCATCACAGCTACCGTCAACGGCAACGCCACCGTAAAGGGCAAACTGACCATCACCGTAGAGCACAGCCAGGCTTCGGCTGGCTCAATCGTCATCAATGAAATCATGGCGTCGAACATTGACGAGTATATCAGCCCAGCCTTCAACTTCGACGGGTGGATGGAACTGTACAACCCCACTGACAAAGCCGTAGAGCTGGGCGGACTTCGCATTAGCGACTCTGCCAATAAGCAAGGCCCGTGGACCACACCCGTCAGCATGGGCATCCTGCCTGCCAAGGGCTATCGCGTCATCTGGTTCGACTCCAATGACATTGCGCCGGAGAACGCACCCTTCAAACTCGATACCGATGGCGGCACCATCGTCATCACTGATGCCAACAAGCAAGAAATAGCATCTCTGGAATACCCTGCCTCAATGGAGCGCATCAGCTATGCCCGTTCTACCGACGGCACAGGCGAATGGGGATTTACTGGTACCGCCACCCCAGGTACTTCAAATAACGGCATCAAACAGTTTACGGAGCAGCTCGCTGCTCCCGTGGTAGACCAGCCCTCACAGCTCTACAAAGATTCATTCACCGTGAAAGTAACCATCCCTAAGGGCTGCACCCTGCGATACACCAGCGACGGTTCTCTGCCTACACTGGATAATGGACAAACCAGCAAGGATGGTGTGTTTGAGATCCAACCCCAGTTCTATACCTGGGGAAATGAAGTTTGGGTATGGGGAAATTACGACTACCGCTTCCGCCTGTTTGCCGATGACAAGCTGCCTTCAACCGTCACCACCCGTTCCTTCATCTACAAGGAATACGACTATTACCTGCCCGTTATTTCTGTAGTAACCGACCAGAATTTCATCTACAGTCAGGAGATTGGTGTTTTCTCGATAGGCCCCAACGGCCGTCCGGGCAACGGCCAGTCACAGAAGTGCAACTGGAACATGAACTGGGAGCGCCCGGTGAACTTCTCATATCTGGATGAAAACGGCCAGATGGTGATCAACCAGGACGTCAACCTCGAAATGTGCGGCGGTTGGAGCCGTGCATGGACGCCCCATGCCTTTAAGCTGAAAGGCAGCAAGGAGATGGGCGGCAACAAGGACCTGCTCTATCCCTTCTTCAAGGACAAGCCCTATATCCGCAACCGTACCCTGCAGATACGTAATGGTGGTAATGACACCCAATGCCGTATCAAAGACCCTGCCCTGCAGTACATTGTGCAAACGTCAGGATTTAACATCGACTGTCAAAGCTACCAGCCGGTCCACGAATTCATCAACGGTGAATACATTGGCGTGCTGAACGTTCGCGAGCCCAACAACAAGCATTACGTCTATGCCAACTACGGATGGGACGACGACGAGATAGACCAGTTCGAGATGTCGCCCGACTCTGGCTATGTACAGAAATGCGGCACCCCCGACGCTTTCTACGAACTGGTTGACGTCTTGTCACCCGATGCTGCCGATGCCAACACCTATGCTGAAATCTGCAAGCGTCTCGACATGGATGCCTACATCAATTACATGGCTATACAAATGTATCTCGGCAACACGGACTGGCCTCAGAACAATGTCAAGGGATTCCGTCATCGCGACGGCGGCAAGTTCCGCTTCGTGTTGTTCGACCTTGACCACTCCTTCAACACCAGCAGTTCTTTCAGCACCTTCTTAAACAAGGAGCGCTATCAATTCGACCAGCTCTATCCCACATCCTTAGGACGTATTACCGACCAGATCCGTTTCGTCACGCTGTTCAAGAACCTGCTTAACAACCAAGACTTCTGCCGGCAATTCGTCGATGCCTTCTGCATTGTAGGCGGCAGCGTATACGAAAAGTCACGCGCTACAGCCATTATCGACGAAATGGTCAACTATGTGGAACCTGCCATGAACATGGACTGGGGTTCGGCAAGATCAACTGCCAACCAGCTGAAAAGTTCACTTAACTCGCGCAACAGCTCGCTGACTAACACGCTGAGAAATACCACCTATTTTAATATAAAGAACACAACCAGGCAGACTGTTACGCTCAACAGCGACACCAAGGGAGCACGCATCACCATCAATGGTCAGGAAGTACCCACCGGCTCATTCAACGGTACACTCTTTGCCCCTGTCACCTTGCGGGCAATGGCTCCTGGCGGTTGTGTCTTCAAAGCGTGGATAAACGATAATACTGGAGCCATCCATTCCACCGAACCTGAAATCAGCCTTCCCAGTGACAACACTGTCAAACTGACGGCCACCTTCACACGTCTTTCCTATGCCGAAGCCAAGGCAAAGGGTGTGTCACCAATACGCATCAACGAGGTTAGCGGTTCCAACGACAGCTACATCGACGAGTATGGAAAGAAGGGCGACTGGGTGGAACTCTACAACACTACCGATGCCGACATGGATATAGAAGGTATGTTCCTTACCGACGACCTCGCAATGCCGACAAAGTATAAAATTACGAAAGGCGACACCAAGGCCAACACCGTGATTCCTGCCCAGGGCTACCTTGTTATCTGGTGTGACAACAAGCGGTCTACCACCGACAACGGATTACATGCCTCTTTCAAGATTGACGGCGATGGCGGTCT
>JAEEGL013052185.1_pt1 | contig 18534 bp, 15 predicted proteins | sample 9134231 | NCBI WGS metagenome assembly JAEEGL01 (sample SAMN16246548, study PRJNA631951) | gut metagenome | biome: gut microbiome; feature: rumen; material: fiber-attached | host: Bos | place: Iran: Karaj | collected 2018-10 | reverse complement strand
CATTCTCAGTGGGTGCTGCGACATAGCTGATTTGCTTGGGCAGACGGAAATTACGGTAGATTTCATCGGCATCAGCGTCGAGCTCGTTGGGGAAGAGCTGCAGGTAGCGGCTGATGTACAGGCCAGCCTCGTGGTGCTCCATATAATAATGGTCGAAGTCCCAGTAGAAGTGGGCCTTGCCTTCATGTTGCAGGGCAGTGAAGAGGCGCTGCTCGACCTTCTGCAACAGGTTGAAGCCGACGAAGAGGTAGTGTTCGTAAGGAAAGGAGGGCGTGGAGCAGGCTACCTGACGGTAGAGGGCACCCTCGTAGGCCAGACCTTGGGTAGCCAAACGCTCGTTGAAATCGTGGTAAATGTCGGCAAAGTGACTCCACAGACGCAGGAAACGCTCCTTGAGTTCGCTGTTGTGGTCGTCGGAGAAATTGCTGAAGAACCGTTGTATGGCTACACGTTGCTCGTCAGTGAGGTACGAGATGTCGTCGAGCTCATGGATGTCGCGCAGGTTGGCAAAGACACGGTCTGCGTCGGCCAGGTTCTTGTCGATGTCGTCGAAGTCGGTAAGCAGCAGCTGTCCCCAGCCGAAGAAACGGTCGAGGGACTCGCTGGAGCCCGTCTTTAAGCAGAACGACTTGTGCAGGTCGCAGACGAGCTTCAGGGGGTCGGCGACCTCGAGTGACGACTGCTGACGGAACAGCTCGCTGATGGTGATATAGGCCGGACTCCACAGGGGCTTGCCTGCCAGACGTGCCAGGTGCTCGTTGAGGAACAGCGAGGCGCGCTTGTTGGGAAACACCACTGCGACGTGCGACAGGTTTGTGCCGTACTTGCTGAGAATGTCCTCGGCGACGTATGATAGAAACTCCTTCATGCCTTCCCTAACTTCTTTAACTATCTAAATCCTTAACTTCTTCAATCTTATTGCTGTAGACATACCAAAGCCAGCCCTTGACCTGTGGCAGGCCCATGGAACGCAGCAGCTGCATATACTCGCGAACTTGATCGTGGTAGTCGTCATGGGGTTTGCCGAACTTGAAGTCAACAACGTGAGTTTCTTGGCCATCGGTCATGACACGGTCAGGGCGGCGCTCATTCATCATACCGTCACTGAAGGTAAGTATTGAGCATTCATTAAAAAGTTGCCAATGTTTTGAGAACCAGTTTTTAACACGTTTATCTTCAAGTCTTTTACGTAGCATGTCGGTGAGCTTGTCGCGTGTGACTTCATCGTCGTATAGCACGCCGTCGTGCTGCAGCTGGCGCAGGGCCTGGGGGATATCGTCGACCGTGCGGATGGAAGAGAAGATGTTGTGCAGCACGCTGCCAAGCTTGATGTAACTGAGTGTGGACTGCTCGTCGTCGCCCTCGATGAATTCGCGGCTTTTGTTGCTCTGGCGGAACTCCAGCTTGTTGTCGAAGGTTTCGATGGTCATGGTCTCGGGCGTTACGGGCTGGAGAAAGACGTTCTGGCTTTGATCTTTGAACTTTCTCTCTTTGAGAGTGTGGCATTGCAATGAGCCTTGAACTGTAGAAATGCTGCCGAAGGTGAAGGTAAGAGGAGTGTCGTCAACGTCCATTCCATCGAGCGTACTGTCTTCGAGACGGAGTTCAGGGAGCACACGTTCGATGAGGTAGGAACGGGTGCCTGCAGCATGGCGCTTGCCAAAGGCGAACAGACTCTGACGGGCTCGCGTAAAGGCGACATAGAGCAGGTTGAGGTTGTCGACGGTATTCTGCAGGTGTTCGTCGAGGTAGTTATGCTCATAGACGGTGCCTACCATCTGTTTCTGACTGTAGTCGACAGGGACGATCGGCAATGCGTCGTAGGGCGACTCTTGTGGCTGGCACCAGAGGATGTCGTTGTGCTCGAGGGACCAGTCGCAGAAGGGAATGATGACGTGGTCGTACTCAAGGCCCTTGCTCTTATGGATGGAGAGGATACGTATGCCGTCGGTCTCGCTGCCCTGGATGGTCTTGCTGCAGAGCGTCTGCTCCCACTCACTTATGAAAGCGTCGATGTCAGTGCTGTTGTCTTGCACGAACTGGTTGAGAAGGTCGTAGAAGGCACAGATGTAAGCGCTCTGCTCGTTGAGACGGTTGAGCTGGAAAATCTTGTAGAGGCGTTCTGTGAGCTCGTAGAGCGGCAGCTGCAGGAGATCCTCCATATGCTGGACATAGGCTTCTGGCAGCAGATCGTCGAGCGGCTGGTCCTTGATGAGCAGCTCGTTCTCGGCCACGTCGCTGCCCAGCACACAGCGTTGGAAGAGCTTGGCAATGGTAGCCTTTGCCAGCAGGTCGTCAGGGTGGGTGAGCAGGTGCAGGGCCTGGACGAGCAGGCATACCGATGTCGAGGCGTCGAGACGGAAAGCCTCGTCGCTGACAATGCGGATGTCAGGATAGTTCTGCGTAAAGTACTCAGCGATAAGTGGAATGGTCTTGTTGACTCGTACGAGAATGGCAATTTGGCGAGGACTGACGCCTTGGCCCAGCAGGGTGCTAATGGTGTCGGCCACGTGCTGAAGCATCTGTTCCTGATAGTCCTTCTTGGGAAACAGCTGGATGTTGACAAAGCCGGTGGAACCGCGTTTTTCAGGTACCTGCTGCTTGACATCGGCATAGGCATGCTGCAGCTGGTCGGCACCAGAGGGATAGGCATCATGCTGAGACACATACTCCTGACGGGCAGCCTCGGTAAAGAAGGCATTGTTGAAATCGACGATATTGCGCTCAGAACGCCAGTTGGTGTCGAGGGCACGAATGTCCAACAGGTCGGTGGAATGGGGAAATTCACTGTCAATGGCATTTAGCAGGCGCCAGTCGCCTGAGCGCCAACGGTAGATGCTCTGCTTGACGTCACCCACGAGGAGATTCTCACTGCCCTCATGGCTCATACACTCCTGCAGAAGCACTTTGAAGTTCTGCCATTGTACGCTGGAGGTGTCCTGGAATTCGTCAATCATCACATGCTCGAGCTGGGTGCCTATCTTCTCGAAGATAAACGGTGAGTCGCTGTCGTGTATGAGCGAGTGGAGCAACTGCTGCGTGTCGCTGAGCAGGAAACGGTTCGACTCTTCGTTCAGTTGGCGCACCTTCAGCTCGATACTGCCCAGCAGGCGCAGCTGGTTGAGGTGGCGTAGCGTGAGGTCGGCAGACTGGTAGAGTCGCCACTGCTGGGGACGGGCATCGAGGGTTCTCTTGAGTAGGGGCATGAGCGTGCTGTCAGCCAGCATGTGGATGAACTCAGCACGTTGCGCCTTCTTAGTGTACCACTTGGAAGGGGCGTCCAGATAACCGAGGACGCGGTTGCCGACGATGCTTTCGTCCATCTGTCCATTCTGCAGCTTGACGAAGAAACTATAAACACCCGTCTTGCCATAGCTGAGTTCGTCAATAGAGACGTGCTCGTTATCGAGTATCTGGAAAAACTCGTCAGCAAGGTCCTTCATCTGGTTTGCGGCATTACTTCGTATCTGGCGCAACTGTTCCATGTAGCCCTCTAGGAAACCTTTCTGACCCATCAGCTCGTTGAGCCTGACGCTATGTTCCTTATAATAGTCGCGGAAGATGGTACGGCCGAACTGTTTTACCTGTCCGATGATGTTCCAGGAGCGGTCGTCGCTGATGGTCTCCATGATGTACTTGAGCAGCCATTGCAGCATGATGTCGTGGTGAGTTAGCGAGTCGATGAGCATATCGACGGCCTGTTCCTCGACCTGTGTGTCATTAAGACCAATGCGCAGGTTAGCCGTCAGCTCAAGCTCGCGCGCCAGGTTGCGCAGCACGCTCTGGAAGAATGTGTCGATGGTCTCGACACGGAAGTAGTTATAATTATGGAGCAACAGCTGGAGTGCCTCACCAGCTTGACGACGTACGTGATCCTCAGAAAAGCCGGTCTCATCGACCACCTTCCTCATGTAGTCGGCAGAGTCGGGCAGCTGCTTCCATATACCATAGAGCTGGCTGAGTATGCGCATCTTCATCTCCTCAGTGGCCTTGTTGGTGAAGGTAACGGCCAGGATGTTTCGGTAGCTCATCGGGTTACGGACGAGCAGCTTGATGTATTCGGTAGCCAGCGTGAAGGTCTTTCCTGACCCAGCACTGGCCTTATAGATAGTAAGAGGTTTTACCATCGGTTGAAGAGCTGTATGGTGAATTTAAAGCCAACGTCCTGTATCTTGGTATTCAGGAAGCTGGTAAAGAAAGCCGTGGAGAAATATCGGTTTGAGAAGCCGTAGCCGACCTCGAAATATGGGCGTGTGTGCTCAATGGACAAGGCGCTGACATAGAGGCGCTCCGTCTCAATGAGGCGGCCGAATAACGGTAAGCGGTAGAGGATAATCATGGGTGAGTCATAGGAGACGTGCCCTCGGATGTAGTAATACGACTCGTTATACCAACTGCTCTTAAGTAACTGGAACTGGCCTGACCAGTCGTCCTCCCAGCCTGTGGGCAGGTTCTCGTCACGGAAGTTGTCATAGTCGACGAAATACTTCGAGTTCTTCAGTGTATAGAATCCCGTGCCGGCACGCATGTTGAGGATGCGCAGGCTACGCATGCGGTGGGAGAAGGAAGCGTCGAACTCCCAACGCTCGTATTTCTGGTCGGAATGGAACAGTGTGTTAAAGCTGCGCTCGTAGTTGGCAGTCAGGACGGGACCTTTCCGCCAGGGGGAGAACCGCAATGTCAGCAAGGGTGCGAAGCTCCTGATTTCGTCCTGCAGACCGGCATCACGCATGAGCGTGCGGTCAACGGCAACGCGCCTGTGATGAATGGCACCTACCATGATTTCGAGCCAGTCGAAGGCTTCAACATTGTTGACGGCCTTCACGTACTGGTCCCTGTAGTCGGGCATGGCGACATCAGGACCTAAGGACTTATGGAAGTCATCGGCAAGAAAGCTGTTCGAGATGTGGTTGCCATTGGCCAGGGTGATTTCGGCATAGCCGTTGCGCTTGGGGTTATAGGTCATGCGAAGCGGAACGGTATAATAGATCTGTCTCTTCTTGAAGTTATAACCCAGCTGGGGGTTCAGCGTCAGATAGCGGTAGTCGTTCCACGCATAGCGAAAACCGATATTAAGCTTGTAGCTGAAACCGTGGCTTTGGCTATAGCCTAGGTAGAGGGGATTCAATAGTGGCGAGATGTGCACGGAGAAATGCTTGCTGCTGGAATTATGGCTGTTGACGAGGTTATTGCCTATGATGTCCCAGCCTACTTTCTTCATCCACTTCCAGTTCTCGTCGGCTGCCGTCGTGTCAGCTTTCTCCTTGGCGAGCTGTTCGCGACGGTAATCTTCGTGCTTGGTGTAGATGGCTTTCTCCTTGGGATTCAGTGGAATAGGGCGCAGTTGCTCCATCAGCGACTTGTCAACACGTTCCTCGACAGAGTCGGGCAGCGTCGTCTCACAGTTATACACAGACAAAAAGTTCGCCTTAATGCGGTTGCCGAGGAACCTGAAAGTAGCCGTAGTATAGCAGCGCTCGGGGAGAAGCACATGCGGCTCATTCGTATTCATCAGTGCTGACACCATGAAGGTTAACATGTCGTAGTCGCCCTGGAACTGTACGGACTTGATCTGTCCTGTGTGGGCGTTCACCACGGCAAAGCCGCTTACCAGCTGGGTGTTTTTGACACGAGGTTGGAAACTCACCGTGGCCAGCTCCTTCTCGTAGTGCTTGATGGTGTACTTGTAGTACTGGCGGTTCGAGCGATGGAAGGGTGACAGCATGTGGTTCGGGTAGATTGTCATGTCATAAAGGTCGGGCGTCGTCAGTTCCAGGAGGGTTGGCATGGTGATGCGCTGGCGTGGTATGGTTCCGTATACCACCTGCCGCTTGATGCTGTAGTCGTCGACTTCACGGAATTTCACCTTGCAATAGGACTCACCGATATATAGCCTTTCGTCCTTGGCAATGACATACATGGTAGGCACTAGGAAGAGGGTGGGGTTGCGCCGCTCTGTATTGAAGCTGTAGCGCATGTAGATGTTCTTTTGCAAACCCTCTATGGGCTGCGAGAAATTGCGCTTATAATCCCAGATGCGATTAATCAGCAGAGTGTCTGCTGAATCGTATGCAAAACAAATGCTGGGCATCACTGTCATCATGCCCAGCACCGTAAGGAATATGTGCAGTCTGTGATTCACGGCTCAAAGTTACGAAAAAAACTTGGAGCCGCAAAATTTTACCCCAAATATTTCATAAGAATACGTGCATTACCTGAATCGCGAAGTTTAGCAATGCTCTTTTCGCGAATCTGACGTACGCGTTCACGTGTCAGACCCAGCTGGTCGCCAATCTCCTCGAGCCCCTTCTCATGGCAGCCGATGCCAAAGCACTCGCGGATGATGGTAATCTCGCGCTCCTTGAGAACCTTCTGAAGAACGGTGTTCAGTTCCTGGGCCATCGACTCGTGGTCGACCTGACGGTCAGTGCGTGAGTCGTCACCAGATGCCATGACGTCCAGCATGCAGTTGTCTTCGCCGTCCTGAAAAGGGGCGTCGATTGACACGTGGTGTCCGTCGGCCATCATCGACTGTGAGATCTTGTCCTCGTCCAGACTGGTGGCGTCGCTCAGCTCAGAGATGGACGGGTGACGCTGGTTCTCCTGTTCGAATTTATTAATTTCGTGATTTATCTTGCTCAGCGAACCCACTTGGTTCAATGGCAGGCGCACGATGCGACTTTGCTCGGCAATGGCCTGCAGAATGGACTGGCGAATCCACCATACGGCATACGAGATGAATTTGAAGCCTCGTGTTTCGTCAAATTTCTGTGCAGCCTTAATCAGGCCAATGTTACCCTCATCAATCAAGTCAGTCAGCGTCAGTCCCTGATGCTGATACTGCTTTGCTACAGACACTACGAAACGCAGGTTTGCCGTAACTAGCTTGTCTTTGGCACGCTCGCCTTCAGGACCACCCTTACGTATCTTCTGAGCGAGTTCAATCTCCTCGTCAATACTGATAAGTGGGGCACGACCAATCTCCACCAGATACTTGTCCAGTGCTTCGCTCGAGCGGTTCGTAATGCTCTTCTGAATCTTTAATTGTCTCATCTTTACTCCTTAAAACTCTTCTAACTTCCTGAAAATCAGTGTGGTGTAAAATAAAATGCCTCTTAAGGCGGTGCAAAGTTACAAAAAAAATCGGCTCGTTGTTCTCCAACGGCCGATTTATTTGTCTTAAAAAACCTTAAAGTCTACTCTGTCGGTACGCTGATTTTCCGCTTGACCTTGTCGACGTAAGCGTCGATAGTAGCGACGGCGACGATATTGACGATGTCGCGCACACTGGCACCGAAGTCAACGAAGTGAATAGGTTTGTTGAGTCCCATTTGGATGGGACCGATAATCTCCACGTCACTGTTGAGCATCTGTAGCATTTTGTAGCTGGAGCGTGCGGAGGTGAGGTTGGGAAATACAAGGGTGTTGACGTCCTTGCCGAAGAGTCGGGTAAAGGGATACTGCTCGTCGCGCAGTTCACGGTCGAGAGCGAAGCCGAGTTGCATCTCGCCGTCGATAGGCAGGTCAGGATAGTTCTCCTGCATATATTGCACGGCGCGTTTGACCTTGAGGGCGCCATCGCTCTGCGAGGAGCCGAAGTTGGAGTGGCTCACCAGTGCTACGACGGGTTTCTCATTGAAGAACTTGACCGACTTGTTGGCCAGCTTGGCAATATCGATGAGTGTGTCAGTGTCAGGATTCTCGTTGACCAGGGTATCGGCAATATAGAGGGTGCCCTTGGGGGAATTGATGATATGCATGGCGCCGAAATGCTTGTACTGCGGACGGATGCCGATGACTTCGTTGACAACCTTGATGGTATTGGAGTACTTAGTATACAATCCCGTGATGAAGGCGTCGGCCTCTCCCGTCTCTACCATCATCATACCGAAGTAGTTGCGCTCAAACATTTTGTCGTTGGCCTCTTGAAAGGTGTAGCCCTCGCGTTTGCGCTTCTCAGTAAGGATGTGGGCGTAGCGTTCGCGTCGTTCCTGCTCAGAGGGGTGGCGCAGGTTGACAATCTCAATACCTTCAATGTTAAGGTCGAGTTTGTCGGCAAGCTTCTTGATAACCTCGTCGTTGCCCAGCAGAACGGGTTGGCAAATGCCTTCAGCTTTGGACTGAACGGCTGCCTTGAGCATGGTGGGGTGGACAGCTTCGGCAAAGACGATGCGCTGGGGATGTGATGCCGCCGTAGCGTACAGTTTCTGCGTGAGCTTCGTCTCCTGACCCAGAAGCACGGACAGAGAACGTTTGTATTCGTCCCAGTCCTCAATCTTCCTGCGTGCCACGCCACTCTCAATGGCTGCCTTTGCCACGGCAGCGCTGACCTCGGTAATGAGTCGTGGGTCTACGGGCTTCGGTATGAAATAGTCGCGCCCGAAGGTCAGATTGTTGACCTTGTAGACATCGTTCACAACGTCGGGCACAGGCAGCTTGGCGAGGTTGGCTATGGCGTACACGGCGGCGAGCTTCATCTCCTCGTTGATGGCCGTAGCGTTTACGTCGAGTGCACCACGGAAGATGTATGGGAAGCCGATGACATTGTTTATCTGGTTGGGATAGTCTGTGCGGCCTGTCGACATGAGGGTGTCGGGGCGTGCCTCCATGGCATCCTCGTAGGAAATCTCGGGTACGGGGTTGGCCAGGGCGAAGATGATGGGGTCTTTGGCCATGCTTTTAACCATGTCCTTTGAGAGCACGTTGCCCTTGGAGAGGCCAACGAAGACGTCTGCATCGCGCACGGCCTCCTCGAGAGTATGGATGTCTGTACGGCTGGTAGCAAAGAAACGCTTCTGCTCGTTCAGGTCTTCACGGATAGTCGAGATGACACCCTTGGAGTCGAGCATGACGATATTCTCCTTCTGTGCTCCGATGGCCATGTACAACTTGGTGCAAGAGATGGCGGCGGCTCCGGCACCGTTGACGACAATGCGCACCTTCTTAATGTCCTTGCCGCAGACCTCGAGGGCATTCTTCAGTCCTGCCGCAGAGATAATGGCTGTGCCGTGCTGGTCGTCGTGCATCACAGGAATGTCGAGGGTTTTCTTCAGACGGTCTTCAATATAGAAGCATTCCGGGGCCTTGATGTCCTCAAGGTTGATGCCGCCAAATGTGGGGGCTATACGCTCAACTGCCTCGCAAAACTTCTCAGGGTCTTTTTCGTCCACCTCGATATCGAAGACGTCAATGCCGCCGTATATCTTGAATAAGAGTCCCTTGCCTTCCATGACGGGTTTACCGCTCATAGCGCCGATGTCGCCCAGACCCAGTACGGCAGTGCCGTTCGAGATGACGGCCACCAAGTTGCCCTTGTCTGTATAGCGATAGGCGTTGTCGGGGTTCTCCTGTATTTCCAGGCAGGGATAAGCTACGCCGGGCGAATAAGCCAGCGAGAGGTCGGTTTGTGTACGGTAAGCCTTTGTCGGCTTCACTTCAATTTTTCCGGGACGGCCTGCCTCGTGATATGCAAGAGCGGCTTCTTTGGATATTTTTACCATTGTAAAGGGTGTATTATTAAATAAGTAAAGTCTTTGAAGTTGCAAAAGTACAAAAAAAGCGCGATACGCGTGCGCTTTTTTAATCTTTTTATGAAAATAATTCGGTGTCTGAAATGTTTGAATTTGATGTTGGAAGCGTCAGAATTCGGTAAAGGAAAGGGGCATGAGTTCCTTGACGCCGTCAACGATGTAGACGTGACTCTGTCCGTAAAGCAGTAGACGTACGGACTGGTTGAAGCGTGTCTCGCTCTCTAGCAGCACCTGTCGGCAGATGCCACAAGGGGGCACTGGTTCCTGCTGCAACTCGCCCCGGTCGTTGCGGGCAGCAATGGCCAGCATCATGATGGGTTCGTCAGGATACTGTGCTCCAGCAGAATAGATGGCGGCCCGCTCGGCACAGATACCTGCGGGGAAGGCAGCATTCTCTTGGTTGCAGCCTATGATGACTTCACCGTTTCTGAGCATCAGTGCCGCACCTACGCTGAATCTGGAGTAGGGTGCATACGAACGCTCCGTCGCATCGATGGCTTTTTTCACCAGTTCGCGTTCTTTCTTGCTCAGTTCGTCGGTCTGAGCTTCCCAAATCTGCGATTTTATCGTCAATTCTCTCATATTCTCTCGATTTTTGTTGCAAATATAATTCTTTTTTTTTACTTTTGCAACAAAATATTCAGTTTTATTGATGAAACGTACAATATTCTTTGTCTTTTGGCTGACTTTGACGGCAATTCCAGCCTTTGCTCAAAGTGTCGTGTGGAACCAGCGCTACCAAGACTATTTCGATACCTATAAGGATGTTGCCATCGAGCAGATGCTGAAACATCGTATTCCCGCCAGCATTACCTTGGCTCAGGGCGTGCTGGAGTCGGGGGCGGGTAAGAGCGAGCTATCGCTGAAGAGCAACAATCATTTTGGTATCAAGTGCCATGGTTGGCAGGGGCGCACATCCTACCATGATGATGATGAGCGCAATGAGTGTTTCCGTGCCTACAACAGTGTCTACGAGAGCTATGAGGATCATTCGCGTTTCCTGACCACGAGTAGCCGCTATGCTCGTCTTTTCAAACTGAAACAGACCGACTACAAAGGGTGGGCGAAGGGTTTGAAGGCCTGCGGCTATGCCACCAGTCCGGTCTACGCCAAGAAGCTCATTGAGATTATTGAGGTCTATAAGCTCTACCGCTATGACAAGGCGAAGGATTTTGATAAGTTCCAACTGCATCAGATAGAACGAGGCGACTTGCGGCACGTCTATGCCTTTAACAAGAACTACTATGTACTAGCCAAGCGTGGCGACACCTTCCGTAGTCTGTCCGTCGAGGTTGGCGTGTCAGCGCGTAAGCTTGCCAAATTCAACGAGCGAGACAAAAACGACGTGCTCGAGGAGGGTGAGTATGTCTGGCTGAAGAAGAAGCGCCGCAAGGCCCCTAAGGAGTACAAGTACCGTCCCCATACCATTCAGACTGGCGAGTCAATGTATACCATCGCCCAGAAGTATGGCATCCGTCTGAAGAACCTATACAAACTGAACGACCTCGACCCTTACTATCAGATACGTGTCGGCGACCGTTTACGTCTTAGATAAACCAATTAAGAGAAATAGAAGATGAAGAAGCTGGTATTATTTTTCGTCATGGCGCTCCTGTTGATGGGCTGCAACCGTTGGCGTGTCAAACACGACCACAGCAAGCAAATGCAGTCGGTGCACGTACCCGTGGACTCTGCCCAGAAGGACTACGTTGACGAACTGGAGAAAGAAGACTGGGAGAGCGAGAATGTCATCGTTCTGCCCGAGGAGGTCGACCGTGGCCGTGTCAAGGGTAACGTTGACGATGTTATAGAGCGTATGATGAAGGGCGAGGACGTCCAAGAGGGTGAATAGGCGACGGACATGGAGTGTCCGCCATGGCGAAAGCCTGATTGGCCGCCTGCTGCCTTAATCTTTGAGAAGGTCCGTCAGGAAGTCATCAAGGTCCTTGTCCAGCCCCGCCATCAGTTCCTCGTCAATGATGACGGTGTCGTCGTCCACAAGGTACAGCTCCGCCACGTTCTCATGGTCGTCATCCTCAAGAACGAAAGAGTAGGGTTTCAGTATAGACATTTGCTCCACCATCTGCTTATGCTTGTTCAGTTGCGAGCGTAGGACGTTTGTGACATCCAAGTAAAAGGTGTCCTCGGTGTTGCCGATCCATTGTTCTACGATGCACCGGGTAACCTCCTTGTCGTCATCGTCAAAGGCTGCCAGCTCTCCCGTGTCCTGAGTCACACGGATGTGGATGTCCGTCATTAGTGTTGCTTCCTCGGAAGGAGGAAACTTTTCTGCCACTTTGCGCAGGGCGCGTTCCACTTGTTGCAGGGTCTGTTCTGTTGCTTTCATAACTCTTTTTCTACTTGACGATACAAAAGTAGGAAAAAGTAAGCGAAATTGCAAACGATTACGGTTTTTTTTTGAAAAAACTGCTGAAAAATGGCTAATTATTCGGAATAAATGCGTACCTTTGCAAATGCAAACTCGAGATTGCAAATTTAATGGGTACTAAAATAAGTCATTCAGGAGTCGTTGAAAGCATTACGGACAACTGCGTTAAGGTGCGTATTGTCCAGGCTTCAGCCTGTGCTGCCTGCAAGATTGCTGGTCACTGCAATGCCGCTGAGTCAAAGGACAAGGTTATCGACGTCTATGACGCCTTGGCGCCCCGTCGTTACCAAGTTGGTCAGCAAGTTACAGTGAGTACGTCGGGCAGTGTGGCCTTCAGCGCCACCATGTGGGGCTTCGGCATTCCGTTCGCCTTGTTGGTCGTCGTGTTGGTTGTCGTGTTGCAACTGACAGGCAACGAGGCTATGGCTGCGCTCTGCGGTCTAGGTTCCCTGATACCTTATTATATTTTATTATGGACTCTCAGGGAACGCATGCGCAAGCAACTCTCCTTCGCGATAGAATAACATTATCAAACTAAAACAAATAAAAAGAAAAGCTTTATGAATTTCATTCTGATTGCAGTAATGGTGCTGGGTGCTATTGGTCTGATAGCGGCCCTCGTACTGTATGTCTGCTCCAAGAAGTTCGCTGTCTATGAAGATCCCCGTATTGCTCAGGTAACTGAACAGTTGCCAGGAGCCAATTGTGGAGGATGCGGCTTTGCAGGATGTGGCGGTCTGGCTGACGCCCTGGTTAAGGGTGCCGATGCTGGAAGCCTCGACGGGCTGATGTGTCCCGTTGGCGGACAGGAAGTGATGGGTAAGGTGGCCGACCTGCTAGGCATGGCTATTGCCAACGGCGAGCCTATGGTCGCTGTTGTTCGTTGTAACGGAACGTGTGAGCTACGCCCCAGGATTGCTGAGTACAGTGGTTTGCGCACCTGCGCTGCCATGAACTCATGTGGTGCAGGTGAGACGGCTTGCGGTTTTGGCTGTCTGGGCTGTGGCGACTGTGTCGCTGCCTGTCAGTTTGATGCCATCCAGATGAATCCTGAGACAGGCCTACCTGAGGTAGACGAGGAGAAATGTGTGGCCTGTGGAGCCTGTGTCAAGGCCTGTCCGCGTCACATTATCGAGCTCCGAAAGAAGGGACCGAAGGGTAGGCGTGTGTTCGTTTCGTGTGTCAACAAGGATAAGGGGCCTGTGGCTATGAAGGCTTGTAAGGCCGCCTGTATTGCTTGTGGCAAGTGTCAGAAAGAGTGTAAGTTCGAGGCTATCACTGTTGAGGGCAACATCTCTTACATCGACTTCAACAAGTGCCGCCTGTGCCGTAAGTGCGTCGATGTATGTCCTACGAAGGCCATCCATGCTGTTAATTTCCCTGCTCCTAAGCCCAAGCCGGAGCCAGTTGCAGTTAATGCGCCTGACGCTTCTGTCGTTGATGTAACAATTGAACCCACTAAAGAAAAGGAGGAGCAAGCATGAATGCAAGAACATTCCGTATAGGTGGTGTACACCCAGAAGAGAACAAGCTGACCCATGAGGTCGCTACCAAGGTGGCCGGACTGCCCAAACAGGCAATCTTCCCCCTGAGTCAGCATATTGGTGCCCCAGCCAAGCCTGTAGTGGCCAAGGGCGACAAGGTGAAGGTAGGCACGCTGATTGCTGAAGCAGGTGGTTTTGTGTCGGCTCCCATCTTCTCGTCTGTTAGCGGCACGGTATTTAAGATTGATACTGCCATCGATGCCACTGGCTATCGTAAGCCGGTTATCATCATCAATGTTGAAGGTGACGAGTGGGAGGATACGATTGACCGCTCTGAGAATCTGGAGACCGTCAAGGCCCATCCTGAGCTGACTCCTGAGGAAATCGTGGAGCGCATCAAGGCTGCTGGTGTGGTAGGTATGGGCGGTGCGTGTTTCCCCACGTTCATCAAGCTATGCCCCCCGCCCACGGCAAAGGCAGAGTGTGTTATTATCAATGCCGTCGAGTGTGAGCCATACATCACTGCTGACTTCCGCCTGATGATGGAACACGCAGATGAGATACTTGTCGGACTTGAACTGCTGATGAAAGGCGCCAAGGTGACGACTGGCTATATTGGCATTGAAACGAACAAGATACCAGCCATTGAACTGCTTACTAAGAAGTGTGCAGAGGTATTCGGTGGTTCTGAATACCACGTTGAGGTGGTACCCTTGAAGCAGCGCTACCCTCAGGGTGGTGAGAAGCAGCTGGTGGATGCCGTTATCCGTCGCCAGGTGCCTGCACCTCCTGCCATTCCCGTTAACGTGGGTGCCATTGTGCAGAACGTCGGTACAGCCTTTGCCGTCTATGAGGCAGTAATGAAGCGTAAGCCTCTCTTCGAACGTTATACCACAGTGACAGGTAAGAAACTGACCAATCCTGGCAACTTCCTGGTGCGCATGGGTACGCCGATGAAGGACCTCATTGATGCCTGTGGTGGCATGCCCGATGGAGACAATAAGCTGTTGGCTGGTGGTCCGATGATGGGTAAGGCGCTGACCAGCGTCGAGGTACCCATCTGCAAGGGCACGAACTCAGTGACTATTATCTCTGGCGAGGAGGCTTTCCGTAAGGAACCTAACCCCTGCATCCGCTGTGCCAAGTGCGTCTCGGCCTGTCCGATGGGGTTGGAACCCTACCTGTTGGCCAAGCTCGCCGCCGTGCAGAACTGGGAGCGTGCTGAACATGAGGACGTTGTCAGTTGTATCGAATGCGGCTCGTGTCAGTTCACATGTCCGGCCCATCGACCGTTGCTTGACAATATCCGTCAGGCCAAGAGTACAGTTATGGGCATGATTCGTGCCCGTGCTGCCGCTGCTCAGAAAAAGTAAAAGGAATATAAGTAAATAGGTAAATATAAAAACAATGGGAAAATTAATAGTTTCTCTTTCGCCTCATGCACATGGGACTGACACCGTGGAACGCAATATGTATGGCGTCATCATCGCCCTGCTGCCTGCGTTGCTTGTGTCTTTCTATTTTTTTGGCATTGGCTCGGCCGTTGTCTGTGCAACGAGTGTTGCGGCCTGCGTACTCTTTGAGTGGGCCATCAATAAGTTCATGCTTCATAACGAGCGCACTACCATCTGCGACGGTTCAGCCGTGCTGACTGGCTTGCTGCTCGGCTTCAACCTTCCCAGCAATCTCCCCATCTGGATTATCATCATCGGTGCTTTGTTTGCCATCGGTGTCGGAAAGATGACTTTTGGCGGTCTGGGCAATAACCTTTTCAACCCTGCACTGGTTGGACGTGCTGCCCTGCTGGTAGCCTTTCCGGCCCAGATGACCACATGGCCGAAGGTTGGCCAGCTGACTAGCTATCTCGATGCTGAGACTGGTGCCACGCCCCTTGCCATCATGAAGCAGGCTATTAAGAGTGGTGACGCATCGGTGCTTGACCAGCTGCCGTCGTCGCTCGACCTGTTCCTGGGTAATCATCCCGACGGAGCTGGTGCCATGGGTGAGATTTGTGCCCTGGCACTGCTGTTCGGTCTGGTCTACATGCTGTGGAAGAAGATTATTACCTGGCACATCCCTGTGAGCATTATTGCCACTGTGTTTGTATGTGCTGGACTGCTCCACTTGGCAAACCCAGCCTATGCCGACCCTGTTTCGGTTATCCTCTCGGGTGGTCTGATGCTTGGTGCCATCTTCATGGCAACAGACTATGTGACGTCGCCCATGACAGCTAAGGGACAGCTCATCTATGGTGTCGCCATTGGCTTCCTCACAGTAGTCATCCGTAATTGGGGTGCCTATCCAGAGGGTATGTCGTTCGCCATTCTGATTATGAACGCCTTTACGCCGCTCATCAACACCTACGTGAAACCTAAGCGCTTCGGTGAAGTACCTGAGAAGAAATAAAAAAGGTAAAAGAGAAAAAAGGCAAAGATTATGAAGAAGCTTGAATCATCTTTATTAAATATGGTGCTGGTACTCACTGCAGTAGCAGTAGTCATGGGTGGTGTTCTCTCCTACGTGAACCATCTCACTGAAGGACCCATCAACGAGCAGAAGGAGAAGGCTCTGGCTGACGGAATCAAAGCAGTCATGGTGTGCGACGACCTGGTTGTTGCCAAGACTGACGAAGTGAAGCAAAATGATGACAAGGGTAAGGAGCTTACCTATATCATCTACCAGGTACAGGACGCCCAGGGTAAGGATCTTGGTGCTGCTGTTCAGAGCACAACGATGGGCTTTGGCGGCGATCTGAAGGTACTTGTAGGTTTCGACCGCGAAGGCAACATTCTGGGCTATACGCTCCTGGAACATGCCGAGACCCCAGGTCTGGGTGCCAAGGCAGACAAGTGGTTCCAGAAGGGCGAGAAGGGTGACATCATTGGTAAATCGCCTGCTGAACCTTTGGCTGTTTCGAAGGACGGTGGGCAGGTTGATGCTATTACTGCTTCAACTATTACGAGCCGTGCCTTCCTGCTGGCTGTGAACAACGCCTACAAGGCTTACAAGAACACTCCGACGGCCGATGCTGCCACGGGTGCCACCACGCAGGCCATGGGCAATGACAATGTTATCGACGACAATGACAACGAAGAAGTGGAGGACTGATTTATGAATTATGTAGAGATTATCAAGAATGGCATCGTCAAGGAGAACCCAACGTTCGTCCTGATGCTGGGTATGTGTCCCACGCTGGCCACTACCACCTCGGCTATGAACGGCATGTCCATGGGACTTGCCACGATGGCTGTGCTGATTTGCACTAACTTTGTGATTTCGTGTCTGAAGAGCGTCACTCCCGACAAGGTACGCATCCCTGTGTTCATTGTCGTCATCGCTGCCTTTGTCACCATGCTGCAGCTCGTCATCAAGGCTTTCCTGCCAGATATCGACGCAGCCCTGGGACTCTTCATACCTCTGATAGTGGTGAACTGCGTCATTCTGGGACGTGCTGAGGCTTTTGCTGCCAAGAATAGCCCTTTGGCCTCGCTGTTTGACGGTATTGGCATCGGACTGGGCTTTACGCTGGGTCTGACATTGCTGGGCATCTGTCGTGAGATATTGGGTTCTGGTTCCGTTTTCGGACTTACCTTGCTGCCCGAGACCTACAACATTCTTCTCTTTGTGCTTCCTCCGGGTGCATTCATCATGCTGGGTTTCCTGATTGCGATTGTTAACAAGTTACGCAGCAATTCGTAATATCGAAATAACGAAATAACGAAAGAATTATGGAATACATATTGATTTTCATTAGCGCTATATTCGTCAATAATATTATCTTGTCGCAGTTCCTCGGCATCTGTCCTTTCTTGGGCGTTTCCAAGAAGGTAGACACCTCGCTGGGTATGTCAGCAGCCGTCGCCTTTGTGCTGACGCTGGCCACTATTGTGACCTGGCTGGTGCAGACCTATGTGTTGGAGCCCAACGGCCTGCAGTATCTGCAGACCATTGCCTTCATCCTTGTCATTGCCTCTTTGGTGCAGATGGTAGAGATTATCCTCAAGAAGGTGTCGCCTGCGCTCTATCAGGCGCTGGGTATCTTCCTGCCCCTTATCACCACCAACTGTGCTGTGCTTGGTGTCGCCATTCTGGTCATCCAGAAAGACTACAACCTGCTGCAGAGCGTCGTCTATGCCTTCTCCACCGCCATCGGCTTCGGACTGGCACTGACCGTCTTTGCCGGCATGCGCGAGCAGCTGGAACTGGTGAAGATTCCCAAGGGCATGCAGGGCATGGCTATCGTCATGCTGTCAGCAGGACTCCTGAGTCTGGCCTTCATGGGTTTCTCGGGTGTTGACGGAGGTTTGCGTGTCCTCTTCGGACTTGACTAAAACGACTAATTCTATACGTCGGAGGAGGGTGTTTCACGTACGGAACACCCTTTTTTTCATCCTTCCTACTCATAGCGCATGGAGCGCGCCGGGTGGATGTGTGATACTAGGAAACTTGGTGCTATGAGTACGAACAGACAGACGAATAGCGTTGCTACGTTGAGCAGTGCAATGACGGGCACGTTCAGCTCCATGGGTGCCGTGTCGACGTAGTAGCTTGCCGGGTCGAGATGAATGAAGCCCGTCTGTTGCTGCAGCAGTACGAGGCCCACCCCGATGATGTTTCCCCAGAGCAAACCCCGCCCTACGATGAATGTGGCAAACCACAGGAAGGTATGGCGCACACTGGGGTTGCGCATGCCCAGAGCCTTGAGAGTGCCTATCATCTGCGTACGCTCCAAGATGATGATGAGCAGTCCGCTAATCATGGTAAAGCCTGCCACGCATACCATGAGCACGAGGATAATCCATACGTTGATGTCGAGCAGCTCGAGCCATGAGAAGATGTGTGGATAAGCCTCCTGTATGGTCTGCGAACTCAGGAACTCGCCATATTTGTCCGTTTTCCTATTAACGTGCTTCACGATGAGATCGGACGTCGCATTCAGCTGGTCGAAGTCGCTGACCAGCACCTCGGCGCCACTGCACTGGTCAGGCTCCCAGCCGTTGAGTTTGACGGGTACGCTGAAGTCGGTGAAGCACACCAGCTGGTCGAACTGTGTCATGTTGGTCTCGTAGATGCCGCTGATGGTGAACTTTCGTGCCCTGACGTCGTCTGTGCCGATGAAGTAGGCATAGAT